>JAEEGI010012787.1_pt1 | contig 17891 bp, 13 predicted proteins | sample 8958751 | NCBI WGS metagenome assembly JAEEGI01 (sample SAMN16246545, study PRJNA631951) | gut metagenome | biome: gut microbiome; feature: rumen; material: KS-attached | host: Bos | place: Iran: Karaj | collected 2018-10 | reverse complement strand
GAAAAAACTCATCTCGCTTTTACTCGCATTAGTGCTCGTGTTTGCACTCGCGGCTTGCGGCGGAAACGAAGCCGAACAGTCCAAACCCGATCAGTCCGTTGAAGCCAGTTCCGAACCCGAACCCGCTTCCGTGGAAGAAAGCTCCGAACCCGAACCCGCTTCCGTTGAAGAGAGTTCCGAACCCGAGCCCGCTTCCGTTGAAGAATCGAGCGAAGAACCCAGCGAACCCGAACCGAAGGAATACTTCGATTTCACCAAGACCGCTTCCAGCGTCAGCATTGACGGCGTAGTCACCGGCGAATCCGTCGTTGTCTTCACCACCGATTCCTTCGCAAAGAGCGGCAACTGCAAATGGTCCATCAACGTCCTGCTCCACAAGACAGCCGACTGCCTCTATGAAGTCGTCAGCGTAGCCGCCGGCGCCGGCAGCGATTGGGACGGCACCTTCGAAGAGGATCAGATCCTTCTCGCGGTACATTCCAGCTCCAGCAATATGGACGATATCGAAACCTACCAGAACGTTCCCGGCAAACTCGCCGCCGCTGCTCTCCAGCCCGGCGACCTCATCGCCATCGTAGGCCTTGAAGAAAAAGACATCCAGCTCCTCAAGGAATACGAAGAAGGCGTTGACAAGCTCGAATACGTCAAAGAACTTGCCGCCAACATCAACAAGTTCGTCTCGTTCCAGACCAGCGCCATCGGCACCGGCACGAACGCCAACCAGAACACCTCCGTCATACTTACCGGCGTCAACTCCGCTCCCGCATACGGCTCCGTCGTACTCTACACCAGAGAAGGCTGGGGCGACACCCTCGGCGCCAACGGCGAATACGACTGGTCCGAATATTACGTATGCCAGGTCGAATACGATCACGCCAAGTATTATTTCGAAAAGAAACAGCTCATCGATCCGGACGGCGAAGGCAAAGCCGACGTTGAGATACCCGAATACGGTTTCGTGCTCATCGTTTCCAAGTATAACGAAGTAGCCGCCAACCATTTCGGCAACGTAAAAGACAACTCCAGATTCTTCGCTCACGGCCTCCGCGTTGTTCCCGATGACGACGCTACTTACGAAATTTACCGCTGCGACACCGCTCCCACCATCGACGGCGTAGTCGGCGGCGGCGAATGGAACAGCTACCTCGTCGACAATGCGGACGAAAACAACATTATGTGGGACTACTCCCAGTTCGAAGGTCTCGAATACGGCGTCACCGCCGACATTTATATGACCTATGACGACGACAACCTCTACTTCTGCGTGGTCGTCGACTCCGACAAACCCAACTACTGCACCGTTACCGAATCCGACGCGGCGTATATGTACAAATACTGCTGCATCCAGGTCAACGTTATGAACCAGTCCCCGCTTTCCGAATACGTCAGCCAGCACTATGACTACGTTGCCGACTCCACTTCCGTCAACGACGGCGTCATCCGTCAGTACGGCTTCTGCGTAAACAACGACGGCGAGACCATCAGCGTCGTGTGGATGGGCGTCGACAAGACCTTCACCGGCGAAGCCAAGGTCCTTACCGACGACGACAACACCACCGTTTACGAAGTGTCCATCCCCTGGGCCGAAGTGAATATCGACAATATCGAACCCGAAAAAGAAATATCCGTTTCGTTCTCTATCAACTACTCGCCAGAAGAAGACGCCAAGGCCAACAAGTGGAAGAACGTCAGATATCTCGACGGCGGCGGTATCATAGGCAGAAACGACTGGGTCAAGATGCCTACCGTTATCCTTCAGTGATCAAAAGGAAATAAAAATGAAATTAGGTATAAGCTTATACAGCTTTCACGCTTACGCCAACCCCGATAAACTCGGGATCAAGGGCTGCATCGACAAAGTCAAAGAGCTCGGCGCCGAAGGCGTCGACATAGTCGAAGGTCCCCGTTTCGCCACTCAGGAAGAATACGTGGCGTATGCCGCGGATATCGGCGAATATTGCCGCAAGGTCGGCATAGAAGCGTGCTGCTTCTGCGTAGGCAGCGATTTCCTCAACGGTTCAGGCGGCGATCTCGAAGCCGAGATCGCGCGTGTGAAACTCCTCGTCGACGTCGCCGCGGCATACGGCTGCAAATTCATGCGCCACGACGCGAGCGGCGGTTTCCCGCAGAACATCAAACACGGCAGATCGTTCGATAACGCGCTTCCCAGGCTCGTAAAGGGCTATAAAGCGGTTACCGAATACGCCAAAACCAAAGGCATAAAGACCTGTGTGGAAAATCACGGATTCTTCGCACAGGATGCCGAAAGGGTCGAAAAGCTCATCAACGCGGTCGACGACGATAATTTCGGCGCGCTCGTTGATATAGGCAATTTCTCCTGCGCGGACGAGTACAATCCCCGCTCCGTGGGCATTATGGCGCCGTATGCGTTCCACGCCCACGCAAAGGATTTCCACATCAAATCCGGCAACGGCGAAAACCCCGGCGACGGCTTCTTTATGTCGCGCGGCGGGAACTATCTGCGCGGCTCCATAATCGGGCACGGCGACGTTCCCGTAAAGCAGTGCGTCAACGCGCTGCGCAGAGCCGGCTACGACGGCTATCTTATGATCGAATTCGAAGGTATGGAAGATCCCATCACGGGCATTTCCGTCGGCCTTAAGAATTTGAAACGAATAGTCGGCTGAATTCAGCTTTAACGTCTGACTGCCCGCGTTTTGCGGGCAGTCAGATACCGCTTTTTAATTATGAACGACGAAAAACGCAAACTTCTGCTAAAACGAATAGTAAAGCTCGTTTGTATCGTTCTGGGCGCGGCTTTCGTGCTGTATCTGGTACTTTCGGGCGTGAGCAAATTGTTCCGCCGGAAGACGCCCACGCGCGTCGTCGACGAATCGATTCGCTTTTCATCCGCAGATTACGACGCCGACATATTCGAAGATCCGTTCTACGTCGCCAAGGAGCGCAACATCACCTGGTCCGAATACGGCGATTCCGAACTTCTGGGCCTTAATTGTCCCGAGGACCGGCGCTGGCACGGGATGGCGGACCGCGAGTATTATCTTTCCGTTGGCGAAGAGCAGGCATTTTTCCGCGATTTCATAGTCTGCCTCATCAAAGGCGACTGTACGTCCTACCCGTCGTTTTTCACCCGCAGTTTTTTCGATAACTTCACCATCCCCGATAAATTTACTCCCCAAAAGATATACGATATCTCCGTCGAGGTCGTCAACCGCAAAATGCGCGACGACGGCGTCCGCGAATCGCAGTTCATTCTGCGTTACAAAATAATGAACAACAACGGCACCTACCGCGGCGACGTCGCTTCGGACTGCGTTCGGCCGCTCGTCGTCACCGTGTGTGCGGACGCAAGCGGCGTGCTCATAGATTCCATCGTTTTTCTTGAAGGCAAAAAGACGTCTTCCAACTGATCAAAATTCAAGGGAATCCACGTTTGATGAACAACTACGAATTCGACAAAAGAAAACTGTTTTACATAATAGTGATGGCGCTGCTCGCGGTCGTACTGCTCGCGCTCGTCGTCATCGCCGGCTTCACTTCCGGCAGACATATCGACCCGCCGGCTGAATCCGCGGCGTCTGACGTCGCGTCTTCAGATTCCGTTTCCGAGCAGGGAAGTACGCCCGACGATCCCGCAGTTTCTGAAGACGAGCCCGTCACTCAGGACGTAAGCGATACATCAAGCGTCGCCGAGGAATCGCTCAACTCCGAACCCGTTTCGGAACCCGTTTCAGAAGAAAGCTCGCAAACAAGCGCAGAAGAAAGCAGCGAAGCGAGCAAAGAAGAAAGCTCTGAAGAAAGTATCGAAGTCAGCGAGGAATCCTCTGTACCCGATTTCGATCCGTATAAAATAAAGACCAGCGGCGTTTCCGCCAACGGCAAATCGTTCCCCAAAAACGCGGCAGATAACACCACCGCAGGTTTCGTTGCCATTTACAACGTCACCAAAGGCGAGTTCATATATACCAAAAACGCCACCGAAAAAGCCTACCCCGCGTCTATGACCAAGCTCATCACCGCCATGCTCGCCGAAAAATATCTCGATAAAAACGAGACCATCGTCGTGGGCAAAGAGCTCGAGCTCGTCAAGCCGCATTCCAGCCTTGCGTATCTTTACAACGGCGAAAAGCTCCCGCTCGAGACCGTGCTCGACGCGATGCTGCTTCCTTCCGGCAACGACGCCGCCTACGTGCTCGCCGTCAACGTCGGCAGAAAGATACTCGGCAACAACAAAGCGCCCCTCGCGGCTTGCTTGGACGCGTTCTGCGAGGAAGCGAACAAGTTCGTGCAGTCCATAGGCTGCAAGCACACTCACATCACCTGCCCGGACGGCTACCACGATGACGCGCACTATTCCACCGCCGGCGATTTCGCGCTCATTTCCGCCGAGGTCGTAAAGAATTATCCGCTCGTCAAAAAAGTCTGCGCCAAAAAGCACGCCAAAGACGATTATAAGCTCGAATGGGACAACACCAACAATATGCTCGACTATTCCTACGTCAACGGGCTCAAGACCGGCTGCACCAACGAAGCGGGCTACTGCATCGCACTCAGCGCCTATGCCGAGAATACCGATATCGTAGTTATAATAATGAATTGCAGCAGCACTTCCACCCGCACGTCCGACGCCAAGACGCTTTTGAGCTGCGCTTTCGGCTGGTACTGACGTCATATAAACACGCTTATATTTTGCCTTGCGCTCAAGCGCGGGCTCGATATAAAAAATTGAAAGGAGTTTTGTAATGAAACTTAGAACCATTTGCATCCTGCTTGCGCTGATCATGGCCGTTTCGCTCGTCGTCGTCTCGTGCGGCGGCAATAACGGCGATACGTCCAAAGAATCCGCATCTGCCGATATTTCCGGTCAGAGCGATAACTCTGCCGATAATTCGGAGGTGATCAGCTCCGAGGAATCACAGGCGCTCGTCCCGCATCTTGACGGCACCGGCCTCAATCTCAACGGCAAGGTGTTCAAGATCCTCGCGATGGATAACCATCAGCTGTATCAGGTCGAACAGATCTGCGGTTACTACAGACCCGAGGGCAACGAAGAGATCGAAGACGACCCCGTCAAGACCGCGATCCAGAACCGCAACAACAAGATATTGGATGAATACGGCGTCACCATCGAGGTCGAAGCCTGTGAAGGTTACGACGCGTTCGTCACCAGAGTCAAGAACGACTTCCTTGATCCCGACGTCGACTATCAGGCGTTCTGCGGCGGTTCCAACTTCCTCGCTCCCCTTACTATCGAAGGCTACACGCTCGACTTCTACGGAATGGGCGACAAATCTTATCTCGCCCTCGATGAAGAATGGTGGGATCCCGTAACTCAGGGACAGATGTCCATAGGCGGCCATCTGTTTATGATCAACGGCGACCTCCTCCTCACCGATGACGAACAGACTAAATGTATGTTCTTCAACAAGGACATCGTCGAAAACCATCTCGGCCAGAGCGTAGCATTCGAAAAGCATCCGTACCAGCTCGTCCGCGACGGCGAATGGACTATCGACAAAATGTACGAAATGATGAAAGAAGCCGCTGTCGACGGCGATAACGGCAGAATGGACTACGACGGCGCCGACACCTGGGGTCTGGTAGGCGTTTCGTTCGATACTTATATGCTCGTTATGGGTTCCGGACTTGCGCAGGTCAAAAAAGACAGCGAAGACCTTCCCGTTTTCGCTATGCGCGACGAAGCCAACAAGAACGCTTTCTTCAAAGTGTACGAAATGGTCGGCGACAAAGACCGCACCCTGTTCGTGGAAGACTACTTCCGCTGGGACGATGCCGAAGGCAAAGTCGTCACTCAGCAGTTCTACAACGGCAAAGCGCTCTTCATGACCGGCTCCATTCAGAACATAAGCGGCGACGCGCTCCGCAACGCCGAGATCCACTACGGCATACTTCCTATGCCCAAGTATAACGACGCACAGGAAAACTATTCCTCCACCGTCAACCCCTATCACTTCGGCATTCTGTGCATCCCCGCGTGGGTGACCGAAGACGAACTGCCCGAGATCACCTTCACGCTCGAAGCTATGGCTTATCTCGGCAACAGGGACGTTACCAGAGAATACTACGACAGGACCCTCAAGCTCAAACGTTTCCAGGACGACGACGACTCTTCCGAGATCCTTGACATCGTCTTCAGAAACCGTCTCGTCGATATCTCCGTTATATTCAACTGGGCGGACTGCATACAGTATTACAACCAGCTGCGCAGTTCCGGCAGCGATAATGTCGAATCGTTCCTCCAGGGCAAAGAAGGCGCTTTCAATGCCGCTATGGAACAGACGATCCAGAACTTTATGGATCTCGACCAGTAACGTAACTTTTAAAAGAGTACCCCGTTTTTTCGGGGTACTTTTTTTATTCATTTTTGCTTTATTGTGTTGCTAAAAGCAAAAGTTTGTGGTACAATGGACCGGGGTGAAAAATATGGCAAACAGACTCACAAGCGTTTCGGTAAATAATACGCTCAAAGCCGAAGATTACGCGTCGCTTCACAGCGCCGGGATCGACTGCGTAGAGATATCTATGCTCGACTATATGTACGACACTCTCGATATTGACGAGGTCGTGCGGCTCGCTTCCAAGGCGGGCGTAAAGGTGCGCAGCTTCCATCTGCGCTTCTATCCGTTCTTTAATATCGATATTTCCAATACCGACGAAGAGAAGCGTATCTACGCCGTGGAATATCAGAAAACGTTTATAAAAAAGGTGTCCGCCGCCGGAGTCCGTATATTCGTCATCCATCCAAGCGGCGAACCCATAGCCGACGCAGACCGCCCCGCAAGGATCAACGCTGCCAAGCGTTCGCTCAAAGAACTTGCGGAATACGCGGATAAGTTCGGTTCGGTGCTTGCGGTCGAAGACCTTCCGCGCACCTGCTTGGGCAACTGCTCGCAAGAGCTGCTCGACCTCATATCGGTCGACAGCCGCCTGCGCGTCACGTTCGACGTGAACCATCTGCTTAAAGAAACGCACCGCGAATTCGTTCACGCCGTGGGCAAATATATCGTCAACACCCATTTTTCGGATTACGATTTTATCGACGAGCGCCACTGGATGCCCGGAGAAGGCGATATAAACTGGGTCGAGCTTATGGATCTGCTCGACGAAGCGGGGTACAAAGGGGCGATCAATTACGAGATCAACCGCGATAAAGAAGCGCGCTTCCTCACCCGCGAACGCAAAATAGAATATACTGACATAAAGAAAAATCACATAGCTCTCGAAACGCGTGCTCCTCTCGAAACGTTCTGCACCCGTCTGCCGGTATGATACGCGTAAAGAATATCGTCCTGCCTCTGGGTTACACGGAACGCGTATGCGAAAAAACGCTGCGCGCTCTGCTCGGCTGCGGGGACGGAGAAAAGCTTGAATATACTCTCGCGCACAGGTCGCTCGACTGCCGCGGAAGGCGCGAGCCGCGCTACGTCTGCACCTTCGACGTTTCGGCCGAGCGCGAAGAAGTTTTATACGAACACGCCGTCAGAAACGGCGCGGAATGCGTGTATCCGTATACCGCGCTTCGCTACGCTTTTCCGCCTGTTTCCGGCGTCAAAACAAAAAAGCCCGTAGTCGTCGGGTTCGGCCCTGCTGGGATATTCTGCTCGCTTATGCTTGCCGAAAGCGGTCTGTGTCCCGTTATAATCGAGCGCGGCGACGATATCGATACCCGCGCGCGCAAGACCGAACGCTTCTTCAGGACCGGCGAACTGGATACCGAAAGCAACATACAGTTCGGCGAAGGCGGCGCCGGCGCTTTTTCAGACGGCAAACTCACAACGCTTATTAAAGACAAAGACGCGAGATGCGCTTATATCCTGCGCCGTTTCGTCGAATTCGGCGCGCCCGGGGATATACTGTACGCGTCTCACCCGCATATCGGGACCGACGTGCTGCGCGGAGTTATCAGGAATATGCGCGAGCACATCAAAAAATGCGGCGGCACGTTCCGTTTCGGCTCACGTTTCGAATCGGTGCTTTCCCAAAACGGCGCGCTATGCGGCGTAAAGCTCGCAAACGGCGAAGTTATCGATACCGATACCGTTTTTCTGTGCGTGGGTCATTCGGCGCGCGACGTGTTCCGTTCGCTTCACGCAAGCGGCGTTACGCTCGAACGCAAGCCGTTTTCGGTCGGCGTGCGTATCGAACACCTGCAATCGGCGATAAACAAAGCGCGTTATCACTCGTACGCGTGCGACGAACGGCTCCCCGCCGCGGAATACAAGGCGGCGGTCCATACGCCTAACGGCAGGACTCTTTACACGTTTTGTATGTGCCCGGGCGGCTACGTCACCGCCGCGGCGAGCGAAGAAGGCGGAGTCGTCACCAACGGAATGAGTTTCCGCGCGCGCGACGGCAAAAACGCCAACTCCGCGCTGCTCGTGAGCGTGGAACCGCGCGATATCGCGGATGGCGATCTGTTTGCCGGCATAGAATTCCAAAGAAAACTCGAACGTTCGGCGTTCCAACTCGGCGGCGGCGGATATAAGGCGCCGGCGCAGCTCTACGCCGATTTCGCCAAAGGCGTCAAAACTCGCGCGTTCGGTTCGGTAGAACCTACATATCCGCGCGGCGTCACGCCGACCTGCCTCAAAGACGTGCTTCCGCCGTTCGTCCGTCAGACGTTGGCGCAGGGGATACCCATGATAGATAAACTCATACCCGGCTTTGCTTCTCCCGACGCGGTGCTCACCGGCGTCGAAAGCCGCAGCACATGTCCGCTCAGGATAGTTCGCGGCGAGGATATGCAGTCTTCGCTCAAAGGGCTGTATCCGGTCGGCGAAGGCGCCGGCTACGCGGGCGGGATAATGTCGGCGGCTGCCGACGGCATTAAATGCGCCGAATCCTACGCAAGATCAGGAGGTCACAGATGATTCAGTTCAAGATCGCTTCACCGCTTTTCAAATTGCGCTCAAGTACGCGCTTCGAGGATATCCCGGTCACAGATTCGTTCAAGACCGTCAAAAACCGCGCGGCGGCGTTCCAGATAATGCTGCTTTCCGATTCCGACTGCGCCGTCAGATGCGGAGACGAACTGTATTTTCCGCAGCATTGCGGCGGCTTTGAATACCGATTTGAAATAGTTTCGGACTACAACGTCAATGTATATCCGGAAGGTATGATCCCCGACGACGTCGGCGAATGCGCAGATATACTGCTTTCGCAGAAGTTCTGCGACGTACCGGCAGGGAAGATATGCGCATTCTGGGCAGATGTTGACATAACTAAAAATTCCAAAAGCGGGAAATGCGTTCTAAAAGTCTACCGTTCTTCTATGTTTACTGACGAAGAACTGTTTTACGTAACTGAAATACACTTCGAAGTGGTTGACATAATCCTTCCCGATGCGCACGAATTCAAATTCTATCTCGATCTCTGGCAGCATTCGTCGAATCTCGCGCGCAAGCACGAAACGCCTCTGTTTTCGGAAGAGCATTTCGAAGTGCTCGAAAGCTACGTCAAATCTCTCGCATATCTTGGGCAGAAAGCCGTAACCGTCGTCGTGTCCGAGATCCCGTGGTCGGGCCAGAGCTGCGCCAAAGCGGAAGAAAAAGCGAATATGTTCGAATACTCTATGATCCGCGTGACCAAGCGCGCAAACGGCAGATTCGAATACGATTACTCCGCGATGAAGCGTTATATCGACCTCTGTTTCGTAAACGGCATAGATAAAGAAATATCCGTTTACGGCCTTGTCAACGTGTGGAACGGCGACCCGGAGCACGGGTTCAAAAAGCCTGCTCCGCGGTACCCCGACGGCATTCGCATAAGGTATTACGACGAAAGCACGGGCGTATATAAGTTTATGCGCCGCGCAAAGGATATTGATAACTACATCCGTTCTCTCGAGCGCTATTTCATACGCGAACGCCTTATAGATAAGGTCCGCATAGCGGCGGACGAACCGGCGGATATCGAAGCGTACCGCCGCTCCGTCACCCGGCTGCATAAGGCGGCGCCGTCTTTCGTTATGAAAGCCGCCATCAACCACGCGGAATTCATCCCCGAATTCGGCGACGTTATATCCGATTTCGTGCCGTTCATTTCGTGCGTGTCATCGCAGTACAAGACTATCCAAAACTATTTAGGCACGCCGGGAAAACGTTTCCTGTGGTACGTCTGCTGCTACCCGCATTACCCGAACACGTTCTTAAAGAACGAACTGTGCGAAACTCTGTTCCTCGCAGTCCTCACTTCGTTTATGGGGTTCGACGGCTTCCTGCGCTGGAACTACACCGTGTTCCCTGACGACCCGCGCGCCAGCGTAAAATACGCGAATTTTCCTTGCGGCGACGTGAACTTCGTCTATCCGTCGCGCGGAGGAAGGGTACTGCTTTCGCTCAGATACAAAGCGATGCGGCACGCCGCCGAGCTGTTTGAGCTTTTGTGTACGGCAAAAGAAAAAGCGACAGACGCCGAAATGCGCGCCATCTACGCTCTCGTTATGCGCACGTTCGATATAGAAACGTATTTTACGCCGGATCACGTGCTCGAAAAAGAAAAAGTGCTTTCGTGCGATATAAACGACTATATATCTTTCGAAAGCAAATTATACGATATCATCCGGAGGTGACGAAAAAAGTATGGAACAGATCCACAGATCCGTACTGTCAAATTTCGCGCTTGTGTCAAAGCCGCTGACCAGCGAACGCTACGGCAGCGGGCATATCAACCAGACGTTTCTGGTGAAATGCGAAAACGGCGCGTGCTATATACTCCAGAAAATAAACCAGCGCGTATTCACGCGGCCCGATCAGCTGATGCACAATATCTGCGCGGTGTGCGACCATATCGCGTCTCGGAACCCCGATCCGCGTTCGCATATGACAGTCGTACGCACCGGCGAAGGCTCGCCGCTCTATTTCGACGGCGAAGGCTACTGGCGCGTGTACGAATTCGTAAAAGACAGCATCTGCCTCGACAAAGCCGAATCGGCGGAAGATTTTTATCAGTCCGCCTGCGGATTCGGCAGCTTTCAGCGTATGCTTTCGGATTTCGACGCGTCGGTACTGCACGAGACTATAAAGGATTTCCACAACACCCCCAAGAGGTACGAAAACTTTATAAAAGCGCTCGAAAAAGATCCTCTCGGCAGAGCCAAAAACGCAAAGGAAGAGATCGCCTTCGCGCTTTCCCGGCAAAAGTACGCCTCGGTTTGCACCGACGCTTACAAGGCGGGCAAACTTCCGCTGCGCGTCACGCACAACGACACCAAGCTCAACAACGTCCTGCTCGATAAAACCACCCGCAAGGCGCTGTGCGTCATCGACCTCGACACCGTTATGCCGGGGCTTTCTATCAACGATTTCGGCGATTCGATCCGTTTCGGAGCCAGCAGCGCCGTTGAAGACGAACCGGATCTCAGAAAAGTCCGCTTCGTCCCCAAGCTTTACGCCACTTACGCAAAGGGCTTCATTTCATCCTGCGGCGGCTCGCTTACGCAAGATGAACTGCGTATGCTCCCGTGGGGCGCGATACTGATGACGCTCGAATGCGGAGTGCGCTTCCTTGCAGATTATATCGAAGGCGACGTTTATTTCCACATAAGCAAGCCCGAACACAATCTGCTGCGCGCCCGAACTCAGTTCAAACTGGTGCGCGATATGGAAGAAAAACTCGACTGGATGACGTCCACGGCTCTTTCGTTTTAGAACATAAGAATACGCCTTTGCGCATTTATGGATGCGTAAAGGCGTTTTTTTATTGGCGATACGTTATCGCAATATAGCCCGTAGCGGCGAAATCTTTGCTTCCGCATTCAAGTTCGTAGCCGTTTTCCGTAAAGACCGAAGGATCGCAGTCGCATACGGCGGCGGCGAATATGCCGTAACGCACCGACGCGCGTTTGAACTGTAAATTAAGCGCGTAATGCCACGCCGGAAGATCCGGCACGCCGTCGCGGCACGGCAGCGGAAACGCTAAAAGTTTTTTGCGCCCTTCCGGCAGAATCTGCTTTCGCTTTGCGCGTTTGAATCCTCGGGCGCCCGCCGCGGCGAGCCCCAAACGGAACGCGGCTGCGTCCGTATACGCGCGTTCCGGCGCGGGAGCGTCGTAGAAAACCGACGGCGAATTAAGAGTTGCAAGCTTTGAAAACACGGCTAAACATCCGGCTCTGTAATCGTCCGCGCTGCGGATCGCACGCTTTAAACGACTGTTCTGACCGGTCAGCTCGTACAACGAGCCTTTAAGGTATTCCTCGCCGCTTTTCAAGAACGTCACGCTGCCGTCGCAGGTGACGATACCGCATTCGCAAAGACCGGAAGTGTATTTTTCGTATTTTTTCATACTCGCTCGCGTGATATCCGCAGGGAGCACGAAAAACGTGTTTTCGGCGATATCGCTCACCGAATCGCCCCCGGCGAGAGTGACGTCAACGCAGAATCCCGCGCACTTTTCGCAAAGCGAAGCAAGGGACGTTACGCATCTGTTCGGCTTCACGCCAAGCCGTTTCGGATCTGTCACGCTCTGCGCACGCCAGATCACGTCGCCGGGGAGGAAGCGCGACTCTTTGTCGCGGCACGCAAAATATTCGTCCATACGGCAAACGCGGATCTCGCCGTCCTTGCCGCAAACGTGCGGAAATATGCGGTCCGCGACGGCGTAAAGCGTTTCGTCGGCAAACGATGCAGCGGTGAATCCCGCCAAAAGACGGCCGATATCCCCGTGTTCGGAAAACAGGTCGCGTATATCTTCGGTCATTTTATTTCCTCACATATGAGCGCGCCGTCGAACCCCGTGACGACGCATTGAACGTATTCGCCCGCCGCTTTGTTTGAATTTGCGGCGCAGGCTTCCATAAACCCGCCGGTGTGGCCGCACGCGCGGGAATTTTCGTTCTTTTCAATAAGCAATTCTACTTTTTTGCCGAGCAGCGAACGCGCGATATCGCGCTTGTTTTGCTCCGACTGTTCTATTATAGCCGCGTTGCGCGCCTTTTTGACCTGTTCCGGCACCTTGCTCGGCATCGTCGCCGCCTCGGTGAACGGACGAGGTGAAAACGGGAACGCGTGCACGTGCATAAGACGCGCCTCTTTTACAAAACGCAGGCTTTCTTCAAAATCGCTTTGCGTTTCGCCCGGGAAACCGGATATCATATCGGCGCTTATCATTATCTCGGGGATCTCGGAATATAACGTATCCACGACTTCGTAAAGCTTTTTTTTGCCGTACGGGCGGCGCATCGCCTTGAGCACGCCGTCGCTCGCCGACTGGACCGAAAGGTGCAGATGCCTGCAGAAAGCCGGAGTCTCTTTTATTATGCGCACAAAATCTTTTGTAACGGTGTTGGGGTTCAAAGACCCCAAGCGTATGCGCTTCACGCCTTCGATCTCAGCCGCCTTTTTTATAAGCCTTCCAAGCGCCGTAGAGCCGTAATCCGAAACTTCTATCCCCGTGAAAATGAGCTCCGAAACGCCGTCTTGAATAAGCCTTTCGCATTCGGCGAGGATATCGCTTTCGCTTCGGTTATAGGACCTTCCGCGCAGTTTTGGGATAACGCAGTACGCGCATCTTCCGTTGCAGCCGTCTTCGATTTTTACATACGCGCGGTAGCGCTCGTTGGGGAGCGCCCCTGTAGTGCCGATATTCAGAAGCTCGTATGATGCTTTGATCCGGTATTCCGCAGACGCGCCTTCGCAGATCTCAAAGATCCTGTCGCGCATACTGCAACCGCCGCACCACATCACGTTCGCGGGCATATTCCCGGTAAGTCGGCAAAGTTCGCCGTAACAGCCGGTGACTATCACCCCGGCGCTGCAGCGCGAGGCGCGCGATATGGCGTTGCGCGATTTCTTTTCGCTTTCTTTTGTAACGGCGCAGGTGTTTATTATGCAGAAATCGCACTTTTTGCCGAAATCGACCTCGGCGTAACCGCCGTTTATGAACGTTTCCCGTATCGCCTGGATCTCGTACTGGTTGACGCGGCAGCCGAGCGAGCAGAAAGACACCGTTTTCATAAATCGTTTTCTCCTGCGGCATTTTCGAGCGCCGAGATATATTCGGGCTCCGTAAGGTTTTCGTTTATATATTCCATAAGCGCTTTTGCCGAAATGTTCTTGGGTATCCCTAAGACAGCGCAAAGCGAAGCGCGCAGGGCCGCGCTGCCCGCGGACCCCGTAAGTTTGTCGGCATAAGCGCGCGCCGGCGTGAGGAATGCTGCCTTTTCGTTATTTTCGGGCAGGGAATACGGCAGCAGCAGATTGTAGAGCGTGTCTTCGTCGGTGCTTTCCACGCCCAGCACGCCTTCCTTGCACACGTGATTGCGGCGGCTGTCCGACCCTACCACCGCCGGAGCGTAGACGTTTATTATTCTTATATTACCAAGCAGCGTCTTCAGTTTTCCGCGTATAAAAGTCCCCGCGTTGTCCGGGTCTGTAAGCAGGATAAGCCCTTCCTTGCCGCTCGCTTTGAGCAGAGAAATCGTTTCCGCGCTGTTGAACGCCGAAAAACCGTTCAGCACTATGATCGGGGAAGACACCACGTTCGCAACGCGTATCTTATCGTACTTTCCTTCTACTACGACCGGGTACGAAAGCTTCAGTTTACTTCTTTGCATAAGACATTATCCTGTAAAGCGTTATCTCAATGACCGTATACGGGTCCGAAGCACCGGCCTTGACTTCGGCGTCGCATCTGCGGCATTCGGCGAGCGACTTCGTAATCGTTTCGGGCGAAAAATTCTTCATCGCGTTGAAAACGCGGTTGTACTGCCAGTCGGCCATCCCCAGCGCCTTTTTCACTTCGGCGGGCGGGACCCCGGTGCCGAGCGCCTTTTTGACTGCGGCCATATCGGTGAAATAGTTCGCCACGGTGCCGGAGATGACTTCGGGCGGAGTTTTGGCAAAAACCAGACCGTCGTAGACCTTCTTGAGCCGCGACGCGTCGGCGACGCCGAGACAGTTGACGATATCGTAAAGTTTGTAATCGTAATTCTCGCAGCACACCAGCTTGACGTCGTCAACGTCCAGCGCTTTGCCGTTGTAATACGAGCAAAGCTTTTCTATTTCGCCGTTCAATATATACATATCGCTGCCGCAGTATTCGGGCAGGAACTCCGCGCCGCGGCGCGTGATCTCGGCGCCGTTGCCGGTAAAATGCCTTATTATCCACTGGGTGAGCCTCGCGCCCGACTGCTTTTCAAAATTCACGCGTATGCACGAGTCGTCAAAGAAATCCAGCACGTCGTTGGAACCGGGCTTTCTCTTTATAAATGCGTCCTCGGTCAGTTCGCCCAAGCGGTATACGAACACCACCGCGACCCCTTCGGGAAGTTCCGAAAGTATATCCAGATAATCCGAAACGTCGTTTGCCGCGCCCGAAAACGGAAATCCGTATATCTCAATGATTTTCCAGGGAGAAACGAAAGAAGGCGTGTCCACAGCCACGGCTAGCGATTCGGGCGTTAACGTGCCCGGCTCGAAAACCACGTTGGCGTATTCCGCCGCGCTCTCTCCGCAGAAAGCGCGCAGCTTGCGCAGATAATGGTCTTTGGTATATTCCTCGTCGCCGTAAAAAACGTAGACTCCGGTTATGTCTTTAGATTTAAGTTTGGCTGTGAGCGCTTCGGCTGACATATTGCCGACCTCCTTTTTCAGGGTATTACGGCGACGCACTCGTTCCGTTTTATGAACGTGGCGTATCCCGCCGGGAATCCGTCGTAAACGCAATAGTAATGCGAAAAGATATCTATATCGCCTTTCGGCTGAGGATAGTACGTTGAAGGAAGGACTATCTTGTCATACCTGTGGTATCCGTCGTAGATGTATTTTCTTGCAATGCAGACGGTTTCTTCGGGTGATGAGATAACAACGCCGCCTTCGTCTATAAACAGCCTCATATCGCCTACGGTAAGCGCGAGTTCGGTATAGGATTCAAAAACGCAGCCTTCACCGTGCGCGGCAAAGTACGACAAATCAAAATATTCCCGTTCGTCGTCCGTCTGCGGCTCGGGGACCGCGACCCGTTTGGTCCCGTAGACTTTGGCAAAATATGTTATCATCCTGTACGAATTCTTGTTGAGTTTGGCGATCACCAGCGTGTCGCATCCGGCGAACCCCGCGGCGCTGATGACGTCGGTGGCGTTGTACGCGCTGCCGCTGTCTATAAAGACGCATTCGCCTTCGCTCGCGACCGCCGCGCCGTATCCGCCGAAAACGTCCGAATAATAAACGGAGTCGTTACGGATGATATACGGTATCGATACCGCCGAAACGAGCAGCACGGGTATCAGCGCGCAGGTGATAAAAAACGCTTTTTTGCGTATCCGTTTGTTAAGTATCAAATACGCCGCCGCGGCGAGGCCGCATATCGCGCATATCGCGGGGACGAGCGGAGGGTAAAACGGCGCTGATGCAAAGGGGAGCCCAGCGATAACGCGTATCGCGCCGGTAAATATATGTGAAATAAACGAAACCACGCTGCCTAAAACGTTCGCAGCGAACGGCATAACGCTTGATATCAGGCAGAACAGATACGATATTCCCAGCAGAAGCGGGAACAGCAGTATGCACACAAGCGTGGAAAGCGGCGCGTAAAGCGAAAATCTGCCGAAGTTGTAGATGATCACCGGCAGCGTGAATATCACTACCGCGAGCGAGGTTACGAACGGCGTAACGACGAGATCGAACAAAACCTTCTTGAAACGCGTATCGGCTTTGTATTCGTACGAGTTGCCCACGCAGATCATCCCGAGCGTGCAAAGGAACGAAAGCTGCAGCGAAAGCGAAGCGGTGGCAAACGGATCGAACAGCGTAATGATCCCGAGCGCCGCGAACAGCGAAGTGAGCGAATCGCTCCGTGCCGATATCGCGGATGCGATGAACGTTATGCAAAGCATAAGTCCCGCACGCACCGCCGAATACGGAAAATCGGCGACCGCGCAAAAGCAGAATACCAGAAAACACCCGGCGATACAGCAGACGTATCTGTTGCCTGTTAATTTCTTTATAAGCGAATAGGCGAGCATAACGACTACCGAAAGGTGCATCCCCGAAACCGCCAGCACGTGCGAAGCGCCCGCTTTTGTAAAGATCGCGCTGTCTTCGGCGCTTATGTCAGATCTGTCGGCTATCGTCACCGCTTTCACGAACCACGCGGCGTCCGGGTCGAGGTATTTATCGCACATATCGGCGATCCCGCGGCGTATTCGTGTGAAAAACGAGCCGCTTTCGCCAGCGTACGAAGTCGAACCTGCAAATTCGTAAAATTCGCCTCTCGCGATCGCTTGCGCGTCGTCCGTCGGTATGAACTTGCCACGGCAGCGTATGATATCGCCGCAGCGGTAACCGGAGTTGCCCGAAATATATACCTTTATCCCGTCGCCGCGCCGTATCTCGGCGTCGCCTTCAAGAGCCTTTACCGTGGCGCTGCTGCCGTTGAAATATGTGCTGACGTTCGTGACTTCGGCGTAGACTGTGCCTTCCGTCTGCGAATCCGGCAGCCTGACAGCCGCGTAAATCTTCGTATATGCGATCGCGATAAACGGAATTATCGCAAGTATGACCGCGGTACGTATACGAACAAACCGTATCGCGCTCAAGAAGCAGCACGATACGGCAAGCGCGGCAAAACAAAGCGGGAAAACTACGCTGCCCGTCGATACCGTTATAAAGGCGGCGCCGGAAAAAAGCAGCACGCCGATTGAAAGCAGACGGTTGCGGATCAGACGTTATCAGTCCTTTGCTTTTTCAGTTTAATTTGACCGAAAGCTTGGTCCCGCCAAGCAGATGGAAATGCAGATGCTTTACGGTCTGACCGCCGTCTTCACCGACGTTGGTAATGACGCGATAGCCGTTTTCAAGACCGCATATCTTTGCGATCTGCGGTATAGCCTTGAGCACTTCGTCTGCGGCGCAGACGTTCCGGCAGTCGATCTCGTCTATGGAACCAATATG
>JAEEGI010012786.1_pt1 | contig 17891 bp, 17 predicted proteins | sample 8958751 | NCBI WGS metagenome assembly JAEEGI01 (sample SAMN16246545, study PRJNA631951) | gut metagenome | biome: gut microbiome; feature: rumen; material: KS-attached | host: Bos | place: Iran: Karaj | collected 2018-10 | reverse complement strand
GCGTTCCCGGACTTCGCATTTGCGGTGGCGGACAAAGCAGAAATCGCATTTGTCGCCACCTTGGCAGAGAGTCTGCGTGCGAATAAAATCGAGGTTGTACAGATTGCCGTAATTAATAATGTCGCTATGGCAGAACATCGGTCCGAATCGTTCAAGCAGGCCGTATTTCTCAAAGATATGGCGGTAGAGGCACTCCAACGTCTCGAAATGGTAACGGTCCTTGGGGTCGTCGGGATGCCACACATACCTGCACGCGGGTGTTCTGCGGAGCGATGTACTGGCACACGCGGGCGTTGTCGGTGTATTCCACATGCCCGAAATGGGTGAATTGAAGCACAACATAGACAATTCCCGCTATCAAAAGCAGGATAATCACAGCGTTGTAAATGTAGGAACGAAGTTTAGACTTTTCCATAAAGCAGTCCTGTAATTTGTTAATAATCAGTGGAATATTACAGGGCTGCCCCTCGCCTTTACCAAGGCTCAAAAACGGCTGCAAAAATACAAAATTTTTCTGCATTAATGAACACCGCCGCAAAAGCACGAAACCTTTGCGGCGGTCATTCCATCCGCCCCCACTTCATCTCTTCCCCTTCATTGTCGTACTGCTTGCGCTTGCCGACAGGTGGTTCCGTGAGGGTGATGCGCACCACGGCCGTCCGTTCGAGGCTGCGGGCAATGGCAGCATCGAAAGCATCCATGTGTTTGGGGAGGAAACGTTGGCAGATGACCCGCAAACCCTCGATCATCTCTTCACGGTCGGTCACAATCTCTGCCTTTCCAACGGCAGTGGCAGACTTGTACTGCAACGTGAAGTTGCCGTCCTTCGGGCCAACGGTGGGCGCGCATTTGGTGACGGCCGACAGGAAGACCGTCGGACAGTGCGCTATACAATCAAGTTTTTCGCCTTCCAAGGCACCGTGGAAATAGAACGTTCTCTCGTCGGTACGCGCCAATGACAGGGGCAATCCGTAGGGTGTCCCATCGGGACGGGTGAAACTGACTGTCACGTATGGAGCCTTGTCCAACACCTCCAATGCGAAGGCAGCATCCATTTGGCGGCTTGCTTTTCTCATATAGTTGTTTTTACTGTTTTTTCAATCTGAAAACCTTGCCAGCATCATCCGTGAAACCGGATGTGCTGGACAAAGGTTTACGGATCAAAGATGGAAAAGGTTACATGAACCTTAGATTCCAAACAACTTCATGTCCTCTTCCACCGTGCTAATCTCGCCAATGCCGAAGTTCTCAACGAGCACTTTGGCCACGTTGGGCGAGAGGAACGCGGGCAAGGTGGGACCGAGATGGATGTTCTTCACACCGAGACTGAGCAATGCTAACAGCACGATGACGGCCTTCTGCTCGTACCACGCGATGTTGTAGGCGATGGGCAGTTGGTTCACATCGTCCAAACCGAACACCTCTTTGAGCTTCAAGGCGATGAGGGCCAAGGAATAGCTGTCGTTGCACTGGCCTGCATCCAGCACGCGGGGAATACCTCCGATGTCTCCCAAGTTGAGTTTGTTGTATTTGTACTTGGCGCAACCTGCCGTGAGAATGACGCAATCCTTGGGCAGGGCTTTGGCAAATTCGGTGTAGTATTCGCGGCTCTTCATGCGACCGTCGCAGCCCGCCATCACCACGAACTTGCGGATGGCACCGCCCTTGACGGCCTCCACCACCTTGTCGGCGAGGGCAAACACCTGCTCGTGGGCGAATCCGCCCACAATCTTGCCCGTCTCGATCTCCTTCGGGGCTGGGCAAGTCTTGGCCAAGGCGATGATTTCGCTGAAATCCTTCTTGCCGTTGGCATCGACGGGGATGTGCTTCCAACCCGGGAAACCCGTGCTGTTGGTAGTGAATACGCGGTCTTTGTAAGTCGCATTGGCAGTCGGCGGCACAATGCAGTTGGTGGTGAAAAGTACAGGGCCGTTGAAGGCTTCGAACTCCTCGCGTTGCTTCCACCAGGCGTTGCCATAGTTGCCCTTCAAGTGGCTGTATTGCTTGAGTTTCGGATAATAATGTGCAGGTAGCATCTCGCTGTGGGTGTAGATGTCGACGCCCGCGTCCTTGCTCTGCTCAAGGAGTTGCTCGATGTCGTTGAGGTCGTGTCCGCTGACCAAAATACCCGGACGGCTGCCCACGCCGATGTTCACCTCCGTTATTTCGGGATTGCCGTAAGCTGTCGTATTGGCTTTGTCCAACAAGGCCATCGCCTTCACGCCCCATTCGCCGGTTTTCAGCACCAAGGCGGTGAGTTCATTGGCATCGTTGCAGGTTACCAATTGACCGAGGGTTTGAAGGATGAACTCGTTGATGTCGCCGTCCACCTGACCGAGGCGTGCGGCGTGCTCCAGGTAGGCGGCCATGCCTTTGAGTCCATACATAGTCAACTCTTTCAGCGAGCGAATGTCCTCGTTGGTTTCGGCCAGCACGCCAACGGTTTGGGCTTTCTCGTCGTATTGTTCACGGGTGCCGTTCCATTCCAGCACATCGAGTTTCGGCAGTTCAATGCCTTGCTTGTTGGTCACGCGGTCTTTGAACATATCGCGCAACTCCAAGCCCTTGTCAATGCGGGCGTAGATGCTCTCCACATCGAAGTTGGCGTTGGTGATAGTGCAGAACAGCGCATCGTTCACGAAGGCATGGATGCTCTTGCGGAAGTCGCAGTAGTCATGTCCGCAGCCGTGTTGGTGATGGTTGGCGATAACACCAAGTCCTTTAAGGACATAAATCAAAAGGTCTTGTGCGTGGGCCACTTGCGGAGTCTTTCCGCATACTCCTGAAATTTTGCAGCCGACGCATCCGGCAGTTTCCTGACATTGGAAACAAAACATTTTCTCGTTCATTGTCTTTTGCTATTGAGTTAGTGATGAATTCTGACTGCAAAATTACAGCCGCTGAACGAGGTAGGGCGTAACAAATGTTACAGAGGGATTATTTTTTGAAAAAAACGCCGCAAAGGTCACAAAACCCTTGCGGCGGCAGAAACTGTATTGTCAGTTTTAAGCATCTTCAATAGCCCCCACAGGGCAGCCGTCCTTGGCTTCGGCGGCATCGGACAACGCCGACTCGGGCACTTCGCCATCGATGGCGACAGCCACGTCGCCTTCAATGCGGAACACTTCTGGGCAGGTGGACTCGCATAGCCCACAGCCGATGCAACTGCCATTCACTTTGTACGTCATAATTTTCTCCTTTCATTATTGGTTTGTGTGATTGGATATGAGTTCGTTAATCCGGCTGATGATGATGTCGGCATTCATGCCCGACTTTTTGCTCATCTCGGCGACGGTCGCCTTGCCCAGCATGATTTTGCCAACAGGCGTGTTGAGCATCTTGAACTTTTCGTTGACCTTCGGCAGTTCTGCTTTCAGCCACGGATATTCCGCGAGAAGGTCGGCCAGTTTGGTGTCTTTCGTGATTTCCATGATTCTTTGTTTTTGGCGGCTGCCACGGTGTGACAGCCCTACAACTCTAAACTCTCAACTACTCTCAACTCTAAACTCTCAACTCTAAACTACTCTAACATCAGGATGTTTCTCACCAAACTTCTCCTTCAGCACCTCATAAATCTCCTCGCGTGTATTGCCCTTCTTCTCCATCTGTTTGATGGTCTTGTAGGCTTGGAAGAGCGTGGAAGGCCCGATTTCCGAGCTGAAATAGCCGATGCCTTGGTTCCAGGCCAGCAGCTCAAAAACATCGTCGAAGGCGGCGGAATCGAGACCGTGGATGTAAGCCTTCACCAATTCGCGGGTGGCTTGGCGCATACGTCCCGCGCCTACGGCGTTGGTCAGCGAGAGCAGCAGGCGCATCTCGTAAGGCAGGTAGCGATGCTCGTCGTTCCAAGTCAGGTCCCAGAAATTCACGGCGATGTTACCGAGCTTTTCGTCAATCATCGGCATGTGGGTCAGCGGTGCCGGACGCATCGGGATGTCTTTCTCCAGTTGTTTCACCTCGGTGCGGTAGAAATAGGCATGGTACTCCGTTTCCGTCACCTTCTCGGTGTGACGCTCGAATCCGAGTCCGTCCATCACCTCGTAAAGCGGCAGCGGGTCGAAGTTCTGCACGATTTCCATGCCCTCGCCGACGGCCATTTTCATGGCTTGCATTTTTAGTCCAGGGAAGAAGTTCCCTTGCACGCCGCGCACGTCAATCTTCTTGAAACTCGCGGTCTTGTCTTTCCAGTCGTTGTAACTCATTGTTGTATCTCCTTTTGTTGATTTGATGGTGCAAAAGTAGACCTTTACAATGGGGTAGAGCGTAACAAATGTTACAACAACGAATTTTTTCAGTACTTTTGCAAAAAAAATAGATTTTCATGGAAGAACTCAAAAAACTGAAACTCTTAGCCAATTGCAGCGACGAATCCTTGGAATGGCTGCTCGCCCAGCCTTGCCGAAGACAGCAGTATGCCGCAGGCAAACTGATACTTCGTGCTGGCGACCCTTGCCGCTCGCTGATGGTGCTCGTCGAGGGCGAGGCCGAAGCGAAGATGATGGGCGAGGAAGGCCGCGAGGTGCTGGTCAACAAGCTGAAAGCCCCGATGCTGCTGGCTCCGGCTTTCCTTTTCGCCGCCGAAAATTCAGTGCCTGTGGAGGTCACCGCTGTGACCGACTGCGCCGTGTGGCATATCAACCGCGAGGCGTTTTTCCGCCTCATGCAGACCGAGCCGAGCGTGTTGAAGGAGTTCTTGGAGGTGCTTTCCAACAAGGGCCGTTTCCTGAGCGGCAAGATGCGCTCCTTCGCCGTGAAAGGCCTGCGCAACCGCGTCGTCGAATACCTCGAAGCACATGGTGCCATCACGACAGTGGCCGCTGCTGCACAAGAGCTTGGCGTGACAAGGCCCTCACTCAGCCGAGTGCTCTCGGAAATGCTGGACGAAGGGCTTGTGGTTAAGGATGAGAAAGGCTACAGAAAGGTATAGGCTTGTCCCCACCTTCCCCATGAAAAGCCAAGTCCTTAAAACAAACGCCGCCGCAAAGGCACGAAATCCTTGTGGCGGCATCCAATCTTATTCCTCAAAAGCGATAATCACACTTGTTTGCCTAACGAGAGGCAGTAGTCGCGGTAGTCTTCGATGTTCATACTTCAGAATGCAAAAATAATCATTTATTGTGTTGCATTGGATAACACCAGTTCGTAAATTTCTTTATCTATTTCTTTGAACACATTGAAGATTACCGTCTTGACGCTGCTATCGGGATGCTCTTTAAAGAAATCCGTTACGGTTTTCACGGCAATTTCGGCGGCCAGCCGGTTAGGGAAACGGAACTCACCCGTGGAGATGCAGCAGAAAGCCACGCTTCCAAGGTTGTTCTCGTTGGCCAGCGACATAACGGAGCGGTAGCACGAGGTGAAGGGCCTCGGCTACCACGACCACCAGTGGATGAACACGATGCACTTCGCTCTCTACCACCACTGGCTGTGGGGACGTATGTACACCGACCTCTACACCATCTACATCTACGACTTCGTGGCCGCCCGCCAGTGGGAGATATAGGTGAAGAACGAGAATGCAAATGGCACAAAGCTCCAGCGGACACTTTTAAGCGTTTCGTAGCCTTTCGCCTTGCGGAGTATCTCGGCCAATGCCGTGAGGACCACCATACCGATGACGCAGAACAAATCCGCTTCGCCGACAATCAGGAACAGCACGAGAATGAAGCCATTGAGGACTGTCGCCGCGCCGAAGCGGGGAATCAGGGTGCAAGTGTAGAGATAGATGAATGCCGTTAGTATCGGCAGCACCGCGCCAACATAAGCGTAGCATGCAGGGTGGATGGCACCGCTTGCGGCACCGAGAATGAACGTGGCCAGATAGGCCACCGCCATCAGAACAATGATGGCCACTTTCTTAAAAGTCAGTTTTTTATCCATTCTACAACATTTTTGATTTTTGCTGCAAAATTACCTGCCCCACAGAAACCCCACAATACCCAAAAATAATGATTTATCCTTGGCCACCTCTTGGCCACCTTTTTGAAGATTAAATCCGTTTTATTGTCCAATTTTGGAACGTCAATAATAACAATGATTACAATTACAAATAGTTACTAATCAGTAGAGTTATGTGTGGCGTTCCTGTTCCGGGCACCACAGAGTTTTGCAGAAATATCAAAAAGAGAAGATTGCAAAACTCTTCTCAATTTTAGTCACTTTTTGGTCTCCTTCCGATAGATGAAATCACAAATTGCCATGCGCTTTTATTCCCATCTACCAGGCTTTAGTCGGGGTTGATGATTGATGGGGTGTAGGTTGTATCTGGGTGGGGTGTGGATTCGCTTCTGGAAGCGAACCTACAGCGAATCTTCTCTTGACCCACCCTGGCAGGGAAGTCGTCTATTATCTTATACCCAAAAAGCCCAAAAACAGGATGCCACTTTTGAGAAATTAGAAGCCCCTATTAGTGCGATCTGCTCTTTGCATAGTGTTTTTCTCTTTGTAGATAGCAATAGCGCCCTGTATTAGAGAATAAAAACTCACATTTTTTGGCGCAATAGAAAAAAAGTTGTATCTTTGTATTTTCTCTTTTAAGAGGAAACAGCAACATATAACAACAAAGAAGACGTTGACATAAAGAGGATTATAAACGAGCATGACCCTACCGTTAAAATGACAATAACAACAACAATCAAATAATAACAATTAAAACCAACAACTATGTTTTTCCAAGTTTATGGGGCTAATGCCCTTATTCAATGGGGAATGCTGCTTGTCGTGTTGGCAGGCTTGATTCTCTGGAATGAATTTGCCCGTCGCACCAAGATGGGCGGTGCCATCACCTTCTTTGTCATCCCTGTGTTGCTGACGGTCTACTTTGCCGCCATCGCCATCGGGGCACGTGCCGGTGCCGATTGGGCTGTGAACAACCAGACGCACATCTACATGAACGGATGGTTCCACTATGCCAAACTCTATGCGGCTCTCACTGGCTGCATTGGCTTTATGATGATTAAATACAAATGGGGTATCGGAGCCAAACACTGGTTCAAGCCCTTCCCATTCGTCATCGTCGCCATCAACATCCTTATCGCTGTGGCCTCCGACTTCGAGAGCGCCGCCATGGGTTGGAACAAATGGTGGCTCAGCAGCGAGGGCGTGTGGCTCTATGGCGGTTGGCACAACGTCTTCAACGGCGTGGCTGGTATCCTCAATATCTTCTGTATGACCGCCTGGTGGAATGTCTATGCCTCCAAGGACAAGAAAGACATGATTTGGGCCGACATGACGTGGGTCTACATCGTCATCTATGATATTTGGAACTTCGCCTACACTTACAACTGCCTACCCACACACAGCTGGTACTGCGGCATAGCCCTGCTGCTGGCACCCACAGTGGCTGCCCTGTTGTGGAATCGCGGCGGTTGGATTCAAAACCGTGCCAACACCTTGGCTATATGGTGCATGTTCGCCCAGGTATTCCCTCTCTTCCAAGAGACCTTCAAGGATGGCCGCCAGTGGTTCAGTTGGGCCGTGCTGCCCGTGCAATATCCTGACGGCGTTGAAACCGTCAAACAGCTCTACGACGTTGCCGGAGGTGAGGCAGCCGTCGTTGGAACCACTGTCGATTCAGTGGCCGCCAATCCCACTATGATGACTGTTATCAGCGCATTGGCCTTGGTCACCAACATCATTGCCCTAGCCTACATTATTTGCGTCTCCAGGAAGCGTCACATCAATCCTTACAAGCAGGATGTCTTCGTCAACCAGAAGTACTACAAAGACGCTATGGCTCGTGCCGACGTGGCATAAAGTCAGCTTTACTTATACATAGAAGCCCCCAGGGATTTGCTCTCTGGGGGCTTTTTGGTTAGTCAGGAGGTGGGTCGGGAGGGGCTAACGTTCTTGGCTGTTTGGGCGATGGACTCTTGGATGGGAATGAGGAATGGCCTTGTCCGGTATATCTCTATCAAAGCATCGGTGAGTTCTCCCTGGAACAAAAGCCGCGCTTCTGCAGCTGTCGCGCTACAATCAACAGGTGTTGGGGTGAATCAAATATGACACATTAATATATATAGGGATTTTCTAACGCTGCATCAAGGCACAGTTTGGGCATCGGGTTAAAGCAGGTGTGGATGAGATATAACGAGTGGGTTTCTGACGGAATGCCACCTCAAACTTAGTGCTTTATACCATGACAGCGTACCCTCCCATAATTATACACAGGGTGGAAGAATGCATTTTTTTCAAAAAAAATTTCCATATCAAAAAAAATGTGTATTTTTGCATTCGGAATGATTCAAGAATTGTAGGCCAAAAAGCCGAAGATTTTTGAAGCTTTCCGTAACGTAAAGAATGTGTAGTCAAATAATTAAGAAAAAAACAAACAAAACAGGAAAACGAAAAAAACAGGCGCAAATATGCCGTCAATTCACCTCAAAAAGCATTTTTGAGGTGTCTTTTGGGGTGAAAAAAACGGGTACTTGAGCCAAAACAATAAAAAAACTTTTAAACAGAAAATTAGTATTAACCCTTAAATTTTATTATCAAAAATCATGAAAGAAAATCTGAAAAAGGAGTATTTCGCTCCGATGGTTGAAATTCTGAACGCCCGTGTTGAAAGAGGTTTCGAAGGTAGTCTCGCCCCCACTGGCAGCAATGAGGATCTCATTTCTAGCGGTGAAGTCCACGGCGGCAGCGATTTCGATTAATTTATTAACCCTTTAAAACGTACAAAAAAAACACACAAAAAAAATGAAAAGAACCCTTATTTCCCTGTTCTCCCTTTTGGGACTTGCTATGGCTGTAACATCTTGCCAGAAAGATGAAAGCGTTGCCAAGTTTTCTGCTTCCATGGAGCCTACTCTCACTCAGGATGGCAAAACCCTTCTGAATGGAACCGGTTTGGAGTGGATTTCCGGCGATCAGATCGTTGTTTACGGTACTGCCGGTGGTGCTATCTACACCGCTACTCCTTCCACACCCGCTACCACCGCTACCTTCGATCTCGTTAGCGGCGTGACCGGTGATGCTCCTTACACCGCTTTCTATCCCACTGAGATTGCAACCAGTGCTAACACTATTACTCTCTCCGCCACCCAGACCTCTGCTGACGGTAATCTGAGAGCTTTCCCCTCTGTCGCTGTTTCCAACAACGAGATCCTCAACTTCAAGAACCTCTGCGGTGCTCTGAGAATCAACTTGACCAAGAACGGCGTAAGTGTTAAGAGCATTGCTGTCACCGCCGACAAAGTGCTCAATGGTGACTTCATGGTTACCATGAACGGTGATGCTCCCACCATCTCGGTTGCCGGTAACAATACCAACACCACCACTCTCGTTATGGAGGATGCTCAGGACATTACCAATGGCCATGACTTCTTCGTCACCATGCCTCACAACATGTACCGCAGTGTCCAGGTTGTTATCACTGCTGAGGACGGTAGCGTCTGCACCAAGACCCTGAAAGACGGTATCGGCTTGAACATCTATCGTTCCCAGACTTCTGACTTCGTCTTTGGCGAGAATGACCTCGACTTCGTTCCCGGTGGCGTACCCACTGGTGCTCTGAACGGTCTCTTCTCCGTCAGCGCTACCAAGCAGGTTTACTTCTCCATGGGTAACCTCCAGTACGACGGTGCCAACGATGTTTGGCAGTTCGCCGCTGCCCAGACCGAATTCCTCGGTGCTCAGAACAACAACCCCACTGCTACCTCTGTTGTTGACCTCTTTGGTTGGGGTACCAGCAACTACAATGGCAAAGCTCCCTATATGACCAGCACTACCGGTACTGACTATGGTTTCGGTACCAACAGAAACATCACCGCTACTCAGTATGACTGGGGTGTTAACAATGCTATCGCCAACGGCGGTAACGAGGCTAACGTCTGGCGTACTCTTACCACCCAGGAGTGGAGCTACCTCCTCAGTGGCCGTACCAACGCTACTGCTCTGCGCGGTATCGCCAAGGTCGACGGTGTTAACGGTATCGTTATCCTCCCCGATATGTGGACTCTTCCCGAGGGCATGACCTTCAACGCTGGTTCTAGCAAGACCGCTGGTTGGAATCACAATGTCTACACTGCTGCTGAGTGGGCTCAGATGGAAGCCGCCGGTGCTGCTTTCCTGCCTTGCAATGGCTGCCGTCAGGGCGCAAACTTCATGCTTGAAGAGACCGCTCACTACTGGAGCGTTTCCAGCACCAGCGCTGAAAAAGCCGCTGCCTTCTATTTCCGTGCTAACGATATCCTCCCCGTTTACGCTGAGGCTAAATGGCATGGTCACTCTATCCGTCTTGTTCAGGATGCTGAATAAGTCTGCGATAACTCTATAGAGAAAAGAGGATGCCCGACGGTGTCCTCTTTTTTTTGTCTCCCTTGCTGTGTGGTGTGCTTCTCCCCCTGCCGTTTCAGCGTGCTATCCAGTAGGAAGAGCAACGGGGAAAACCGAGATGACTGTTAATCACAAATCTGTCATTAGATTTCTGCTACGCGAAATCTCCTATCTATCATCTCGGTATGCTATTAAGCGGTAGTTCCTACGGAACAATGTCCTATACAGATATAACGTTCGCCTACCAATCACTCTGTAGGTGTTTTCGGTTTCTTAATGACTGGTTTGGGTTGATTGTGTATTGGGAGAAGCGTCGTTCAATATCGGTTCCTTCTCTTATCGTTCTTGGCTCGTTACCCTTTAGTATAAGGATAAGTATGCAGTAAGGATGCTGTAACGATACTGTATCGATAGGATATTGAAGGGACCTAGTGCGGTCTGCAGTCGTTGGTTGAAGCATGGGGGGAAGGTTATTGGATGTGGAATCGCTTTCCGTAAGGGTGGGAAGGCATGAGCTGAGGGTGGAATGGTTTCGCGGGGATGTCCGTCAGCGGAGAAGGGTGATGGTACCTGTCTGGCTCTTGAAACCTGCGGGAGTGATAATGTCGCGGTAGCGGAAGAGGTAGGTGTAGGCGCCTTGCTGGCAGCGTTGTCCGTCGGCGGTGGTGCCGTCCCAGCCGGTGCCGTCAGTGGCGGAGTGGAAGATGAGTGTCCCGCGACGGTCGAAAATCCAAAAGTCGTATTCCAGAATGCCTATGGTGAGCGGGGTGATGAGGTTGTTGCTCTCGGCATCGGGGGTGAAGGCGTTGGGGATGTAGATGGCCACTTGGCGGAAGGGGATGTCCTTTGAGGCGGTGTCGAGACAGGTGGGGGTAAAGGCTTCCATCATGAGGTGGACGGTGTCGCCCCAGTCGGGGGTGCCGTAGAATTCAACCCATTCGTTGTTTGGTTTTTGCTTGACGCCGTTGATGTACCAGTTGCGGCCGGCCCAGCCGCCCCAGTGCGCTTCGCGTGTGCCGGTGCTGAAGTCTTCGGCGATGATGTGCATGTTGTCGTAGGTAATCTCGTCGGGACTGACGTGCATGGCAGCGGCTACCGGTTCAATGGGGATGATCGAGATGGAGCTGGTGCCCGGGCATTGTGGAGGTGAGGCGCGGTAGTCGAGCTGCAGTGTGTAGGTGGTGGGGGTGCGGGGATTGACGCGTACCCAACTTCTCCATTCTTGGCCTTCGAGGGTGCTGTCGGGCGGGTCGGCGGTCCAATGGTAGTGTGTGACGAGCGGGTAGCCACCGAGGAGGTCGTGGCCTATTATTGTCTTGCAGTGTTTGCGGTCGATGATGTTGATGTAGGGGATGTCGAGGAGGGTGAGCTTGAGAATGATGATGCTGTCGCAGATGGTGTCGGTGCGGGGGATGGTGTCGTAGTAGATGCCTGAATGGTCGAGTGCCCGTCCCCGGTAGTAGAGGGTGTCGCCTTCGCAGATAGAGTCGAGGATGAGGACAGTAGTGTCGTTGCAGGGTCGTTGTGCGGCGGCGTGGGGTGAGGGTGCGCAGAGGGCTAGGAGGAGCAGGAGGGTGAGGGGAACGGCACAGCGTCCCGCCGTGGCGGGTGCGTGGTGCAGAGGGGGGCTGGGATGCTGTGCCGGGGTGTTCATAGGCAGGTTTGGATGACCATTTCGTACAGTTGCTGGGTGCTGATGCCCATGGCGCGTGCCTGCTTGGGCACGATGCTTTCGGCGCTTTGGCCGGGGATGGTGTTGACTTCGAGGAAGTAGAGTTGGTTGCGGGTGGTGTCGTAGATGTAGTCGAACCGACAGATGCCGCGGCAGTTGAGTAGGTCGTACAGCTGCGATGAGGTTTGCTGTATCTGTTGGGTGATGGCATCGGGGCACTGGGCGGGGGTCACCTCGTTGCTGAAGCCTTGGTATTTGGCTTCGTAGTCGAAGAATTCGTGGTTGCCGAGGGGGATGATTTCGGTGATGGGGAAGACGTATTTGTCGGTTTTGGTGCGGAGAACGCCGCAGTCGAATTCGCGGCCGGAGATGCATTCTTCGACGAGCACTTGGCTGTCTTCGGTGAAAGCCTGCTGAATGGCCGGCAGCAACTGGTCGGGCGTTTTGACTTTGGTGGTGGCCACGCTGCTGCCTCCTGCGGCGGGTTTGACGAAAAGGGGATAGCCGAGTGCGGCATCGTCGATTTTGTCGAGTGAGAGTTTCGACATGTCGTAGAGGAGAACGGAACGGGCTACATTGACGATGCCGAAGCTTTTGACCACAGGGTTGCAGTAGCCTTTGTGAAAGGTGAGGGCGGAGGTGTAGTAGCCGCAGGTGGTGTAGGGGATGCCGAGCATGTCGAAGTAGCCTTGCAGCACGCCGTTTTCGCCGGGGTTGCCGTGGATGATGATAAAGGCGAGGTTGAAGCGGTCGACGCCGGGGATGGTGAAGTCGTGGCGGTTGACAGGGATATGCTGGTCGTTGTCGGCCAGGCAGTACCACCCTTGCCGGTCGATGACGATTTTGTAGACGTTGTATTTCTGGTGGTCGAGGGCTTCGTATACTTGGCATCCGCTTTGTATGGAGATGTCGTGTTCGCCTGAGTAGCCGCCCATGACGAGGGCAATGTTGGGTTTGTTCATTGGATTAGGTGTTATATATGTTATAAGTTCTGAAAGATCATGTTTATATTGTGGAGGTGTTGATGGGGCGGTGCTGTGTGCGGCGGAAGGCTTTCTCTTCGTCGCGGCAGCGCTGCTGTGTGGCAGGCGACATGTAGGTGTCCTGGAATTGTTGCCAGATGATGTCGACGGCGAGGTCGGAGGGGTGGCACATGTCGCGGGCATAGAAACGGTAGTCGCGCAGTTGGTCGAGGAGTATCTCGTAGGCGGGGAAGTAGGTGGGGGAAGGGCTGTCGTTTGTATGGTTGCGGACGAGGGTGTCGGCAGCAAGGAGCAGCGTGCTTTTGCTGAGCTGGTTCTGATGGAGGCCGTCGGCCAGATGGCGGATGGGACTGACGGTGAGTATGAGTTGACATTGGAGATGATGCAGGCGCGTGAGGAGGGGTTGCCAGGTGTCAACTATCTGGGATATGGTGAGCAGTTGGCGGTTGAAGAGGGAGGAGGGCAGTTTGTGGCAGTTGGCCACGGTGCGTCCTTGGCAGGGGCCGTCGGCAAGACTGTAGGCGTAGGCGGTGCCGAGGGTGATGAGGAGTGTGGGTTGGCGTAGCAGCTGGTGGTGGGTGGTGTGGATGGCCTGATTGCAGAGGGTGAGACAGGTGTCGGGGTCGGGGTTTGAGAAACGGGTATGGTGCATCCATGAGTGCCAGAGTCCGTCGTGCTGAACGAGCCATGAGCGGTCAATCTCGCGGTCGTCGAGGGCGTAGGTGAGGGCCAGTGCAATGGAGAGTGGGTTGTAAAGTGTGCCGAAGGGGTTGCAGAGGATGTTGTGGCCGGCCTGCTGGAGTTTGAGCCCGATATGGTCGGCAAAACAGGACCCGAGGGTGAGCAGGGGTGTATCGTGGCTGATGCGGATGGCCGAGGGGACGGGCTGGACTGGCGTGGCGAGTTGCATGGCGTGGTGTTAGAATTTATGGGTGACGGGTTTGAGGTTGAAGATGCCCGGTAGACGGTTCAGGTCGATAATCATGTCCCGCGGACTGACCAGCAGGTCGCGGGTCTTCATGGTGAGGGTGAGGGTGCTGGCGGGGTCGACGATGTGGGCTTCCATGGGGGTTTTGCCCCGGTGTTTCTTGGCGAGGGACTGGATTTGCTGGCATAGTTCGGGAGTGATGTCGTGGAGGTCGATGTTGAATTGCAGGAGTTTGGTGTTGTTGTCCAGTACTTCGCGGAGGAGGGTGATGCTGTATACTTTGAATACCGGTTTCGAGTGGTAGACGGTTCCGTCGTCGAGTGTGCGGGAGAACTGCCTGTAGGAGCCTTTGATGTAGATGAAGAGGTCTTTTTGGAAGAAGTCCTTGAATTTTAGGTATTCACCTTTGAAAAGGCGGAGATTGTAGGCACCGCTTAGGTCCTCGATGGTGAGGGCGCCATAGGGGTCGCCGTTCTTGGAAGAGATGCCGTTTTTGGCATCGGTGACGATGCCGCCTATGCGCAGGTCTTTGTCGAGCAGGTTGGAGGGGTCGGCCAGTTCGGCGCACTGGGTGTTGGTGAAGTAGGTCATCTCGTATCGATAATCGTCGAGGGGATGTCCGCTGAGGTAGAGACCGATGACGCTGAACTCTTCGCGGCAACGTTGCACGACGCTCCATTCTTCGCACTGTGGGATGGCAGGGCGGGAGTCTTTTTTGATTTCCTCGTTCATGTCGAAGATGGACATCTGGGCGTTGTCGGCGTTTTGCTTGTTGTGGAGCGCCCAGCGCATCAGTTTTTCGACATAGGTGGGTGCATTGTCGTTCTCGCGATAGAAATATTGGGCACGGTGCATGGTGCCGATGCCGTCGAGGGCACCGGCCTTGACGAGGGCTTCGATGTTTTTGCGGTTGAGTGAGCGCAGGTCGGCGCGTTCGAGAAGGTCGAAGATGTCGGCATAGGGGCCGTTCTTTTCGCGTTCGGAGATGATGGCGTCGGCGGCGGCTTCGCCCATGCCGCTGATGGCCTTCAGTCCGAAGCGTATCTGTCCTTTGCTGTTGACGGAGAAGTCCATGTCGGACTCGTTGATGGAGGGAGGGAGGATTTCGAGGCCGTGACGGCGGCAGTCGTCCATGAGCTCGGTGGTGCGCTTGATGTCGCTCTGGCCGCTGGTCATGACGGCGGCCATGTATTCGGCGGGGTAGTGCGCCTTGAGGTAGGCCGTTTGGTAGGCCACCCACGAGTAGCAGGTGGCGTGTGATTTGTTGAAGGCATAGGAGGCGAATTTCTTCCAGTCCTCCCATATCTTGTGGAGTTTGTCTTTGGGATGGCCGTTCTTTTCGCCGCCTTGGTAGAAGAGTACCTCCAGCTCGTTCATCTTCTCAATCTGTTTCTTGCCCATGGCTTTGCGCAGGGTGTCGCTCTGGCCGCGGGTGAAGCCGGCCAGCTGGCGGCTCAGCAACATCACCTGCTCTTGGTAGACGGTGATGCCATAGGTGTCCTTGAGGTATTTCTCCATGCAGGGGATGTCGTACTCGATGGGTTTGCGTCCCTGCTTGCGGTCGATGAAGTCGGGGATATAGTCCATGGGACCCGGGCGGTAGAGGGCGTTCATGGCGATGAGGTCTTCGAACACGTGGGGCTCCAGTTCGCGCAGGTATTTCTGCATGCCGGCGGACTCGAACTGGAAGGTGCCGACGGTGTTGCCCTCGCAGAAGAGTTTGTAGGTGGCTTCGTCGTCGATGGGTATGTGGTCAATGTCTATCTCCACCCCGTGGTTTTTCTTTATCATCTGGATGGCATTCTTGATGATGGTCAGGTTCTTCAATCCCAAGAAGTCCATTTTGATGAGGCCTACGGTCTCCACCACGTGGCCGTCGTATTGTGTCACCAGCACGTCCTGTTTGCTTTCCTTGTCGTAGATGGTGCACACGGGAGCGATGTTGGTGAGGTCGTCGGCACCGATGATGACGCCGCAGGCGTGGATGCCCACCTGGCGGTTGGTGTCCTCCAGCTCGGCGGCGTAGGTGAGCATGTCCTTCAGCTCGTCGTTGCCGGGGTCCTCCATGATGTGTTTCAGCTCGGGGATGTATTTGTAGCAGTTGACAAGGTTCACTTTGGGCGACTTGCCTTTCTCGTCCTTGATGTTGTCCGGGAACCCCCTGTCGGGGATATACTCCTTCAATTTGTTGACGGTGGGGAGATCGATTTTCTCCACGCGTCCCACATCGGCAATAGCCGACTTGGTGGCCATGGTGCCGTAGGTGATGATGTGGGCCACCTTTTCTTTGCCGTATTTATCGGTAATCCAGTCCAGCACACGGCCTCGGCCTGCATCGTCGAAGTCCACGTCGATATCGGGCAGGGAGATACGGTCGGGATTGAGGAAACGCTCGAACAGTAGGTCGTACCTCAGCGGGTCGATGTCGGTAATCCACAGGCAGTAGGCCACCACGCTGCCAGCGGCAGAGCCACGGCCGGGACCCACACTCACGCCAAGCTCCTCGCGGGCACCCCGTATGTAGTCGGCTACGATGAGGAAGTAGCCGGGGAATCCCATGGTCTTGATGGTGTGCAGTTCGAAGATGATGCGTTCACGCTGCTCGTCGGTGAGAGCGGCCTTGATGTCGGCTATGTCGGAGCTTTCGGTCAGGTCAGGTCTGTCGGTCAGGTATCTTTTCCTTGCACCCTCCCATACCAGTTTCTCCAGATAGTCGGCTTCGAATTTGATGCGGTACAGCTTGTTGTATCCGCCCAGTTTCTTTATCTTCTTCTCGGCGTCGGCTTGGCTCAGCACCACCTCGTGCTTCTCGTTCTGGGTAAACTCGTCGAAGAGTTCCTTCTCGCTGATGCGGCTGCGGTATTCGGCCTCGCTGCCGAAACTCTCGGGAATGTCGAACACCGGCATGATGGGGTCGGAGTTGATGCTGTAGACCTCCACCTTGTCGGCTATCTCCATGGTGTTCTCCAGTGCCTCGGGGATGTCGGAGAAAATGGCCTCCATCTCAGCCGGGGTCTTCAACCACTCTTGCTTGGTGTAGTGCAGACGGTCGGGGTCGGCGTAGTCCTTCTGTGTGGCCAGGCAGATAAGGTGGTCGTGTGCCTCGCCATGCTCCTCCTCCACAAAATGCACATCGTTGGTGGCAATCAGCTTGATGTTGTGCTTGCGGGCAAGGGCAATCAGCACTGGGTTCACCTTCTCCTGCATCTGGTAGGTTACGCGGTTGGCATTGGGCTTGTCGGTCTTGTGGCGCTGCAGCTCGATGTAGTAGTCGTCGCCGAACACCCGTTTGAACCACAGCACCGCCTCCTCGGCCTTTGCAAGGTCCCCTTTCATAATCAGCTGGGGGATTTCGCCGCCCAGGCATGCCGAGCAGACAATCAGTCCCTCGTGGTACTGTTCCAGCACATTGTGGTCGATACGCGGACGGCTATAGAACCCGTCGGTATAGGCAATCGAGGCCAGCTTGCACAGCGAGTGGTAGCCCTGCTTGTTCTTCGCCAGCAGGATGAGGTGGTAGCCGCTGCTGTCCACGATGCGTTCGCGTCCCGTCTCGGGGTTCAGTTCCTTCACATCCTTGTCCTTGTCGTACAGTGTACGTCGGGCGCAGTAGGCCTCTGTGCCGATGATGGGCTTGAAGAACTGCCCCTTCAGTTGGTCAATCTTGTATTCGGCCTCTTGCTTCTCCTCCGGGGTGGCGCCGTCGTTTTTCAACACCGCCTCCTGTTCCTTGATTTGGTCCTTCACCTTGCCGTTCTCCTTGTCGATGGTGTCGACAAAATCCTTGATGCCGAACATGTTGCCGTGGTCGGTAAGAGCCATGGCGTACATGCCGTTCTTCTTGGCTTTCTTTATCAGGTCGCTAATCTTCGACATGCCGTCAAGCATCGAATAGTGCGAGTGGACGTGCAAGTGTGTAAAGTTCATAACAGTATGGAGGACTATATTTGTTTATTACAGAATGCAAAGGTACGAAAAATATTCCGAACAACTGTTAATAACAGTCATAAAAAATGCGAGGTGTCTTTTTTCT
>JAEEGI010012784.1_pt1 | contig 17893 bp, 11 predicted proteins | sample 8958751 | NCBI WGS metagenome assembly JAEEGI01 (sample SAMN16246545, study PRJNA631951) | gut metagenome | biome: gut microbiome; feature: rumen; material: KS-attached | host: Bos | place: Iran: Karaj | collected 2018-10 | reverse complement strand
CGGCGAGTACGCTAGCGTAGATGAAGCTGTTAAGAAGCTTATCAAAGTTACTGGCTCTACAAAGCCTGAACCAGAGCTTGCAGCTCTTTACGAAGAGAGATATCAGACATATAGAAAGCTTTATCCGGCACTTAAGAACCTTTTCACAGAGATGAAAGGGTGAGTTTGAAATACCTCAGTATTTCAAACTCTGAAATATATGTCTAAATATGAGCATAGAAATATATTTTTGGTAACACCCAGATATTGGGGGTAGATGGAGGTATTGTATGAAGATTTACAGCGTAACAGACAAAGAATTTGCAAAATACGGCAGAATCATAAACGGAGTAGAGGTTGATCAGATCCTCAAAACTCTTACAGAGAAGACTCCATGTCCTGAGAATGCTCCTGATTACGTAGCAGAAGAGCCCGAGCTTCAGTCTCTTCCTCAGGCCAAGGTACTTGCTGATACACTTTTTGGCGGTATGCCTGCTCAGTTTGGCTGGTGCAACGGCCATAATACAAAGCTTAACTGCTTCGAGTATCACAGAAGCAGTGAGTTCAATCTTGGAACAGAGGATTTCGTCCTCCTTGTAGCTACAGAGTCTGATATCGATGAGAACTTCCACATCGATTCTGCAAAGACTATGGCATTCAAGGTTCCTGCAGGAGTACTTGTAGAAGTATATGCAACAACACTTCACTATGCACCTTGCCAGGCACATAAGGATAAGGGCTTTAAGGTTCTTGTAGCTCTTCCTCAGATGACCAATGTTGGAAATGCTATACCTAAGGCAGGATGCCCTGAAGACAGACTCCTTTTTGCCCGCAACAAGTGGCTTATCGCTCATCCTGAAGCTGGAGAAGTTAAGGACGGAGCATTTGCTGGTATCGACGGCGAAAATGTTGATATTAAGGATCTTCTCGACTAAAAATAAAAAAATGCGCAAATATACTCTATATGGTTGAATAAGACCCTGAGGCCTTCGGATATCCGAAGGCCTTTTTAAATTAATGACTTATTTTTGTATGGAGGCTAAATGGGAATAACGATATAATGAAAGTATAGTTATGGGGGGAGAAAGAGATATGAGAAGAAATAAAAAAAGAAGTACTGACAAACAGATCCTGTTGCAGTATTTTTTGACTTATTTTATCGTTTTATTCATTCCACTTGTAATATGCTGTAGTTACTATGTCAGAATGCTCTCTGTCATAAGCGAGGATGACATTAGGGAGAAGAAAACTGAACTTATTCATAATGCTACACTTGTGGATGATTTTATGGAGGAACTTGACTCGTTTTCCGGTATGCTTGCGGGACTTCCTGCAGTGAATATCTTCAGATTTCAGGATAAAGTTCTGGAATTCCCAAATACTAATGAAGTCAAAAATCTTCAGGATAAGCTCTTTAATCCAACCAGAATTAACAGTTCTGTTTACGGATACTATATTTTCTTTGATAAAAGTAGAACTGTCATTAATGACAGCATCGCATATGATTACAAGGATTTTTATAACTTGTATTTAAGGCGTGAAGAAGATTTGAGTTTTGAAGCATGGGATGAATATCTTACTACTCAGCTGGTAAAAGGCGTAAGCAGGGCTCAAAAGTACAGATGTAAAGATGAAAGATCTATCGAACTTCTTGCATATTCATGTCCTCTTCCTAATAACGGATACGATACCAGCAGCGGCTATGTTCGGATATTCTTTGAAGAGAATGTTCTTGCAAGTCTTATGCCGGTTCCGGAAAAAGAGGGACTTCAATATATCCTGAACGATTCCGGAGATATTATCTATTGCAGATTCGCAGACTCTCCGTCAGAAAATGCGTATGGCCTTGTATTACAGGCAGAAAGCAGCCTCTTGGATGAACTATGTCAAGGCGGCAATATAGATACTGCTGATACAGATGGGATATTAAAGCTATCTGTCCTTCTTGATGGCAAAAAATATATAGCACTTCGTTATGGATCACCATCTGGGTATACATACTGTTCACTGCTTCCTGTAGTGCAGTTTAATGCAAGACAGACTACGAGTATGATCAGTCTGACAGTGTTTATCCTCTTGGCAGCAGCGGTTGGTCTTGGCCTTTGCTGGCACATGTCTGCAAGATCGGCTACTCCTTTGACTAAGCTTTTAAAAGAATCTCTTAACATTACGCACAAAAAAGAAGAACAAGGTTCTGCATACTCAGGCCTTAATGATGTTTTCCAATATCTTGGAAATGTGAATTCGGATCTTATAGAGATGATGGAGGAGCAAAAACCTTATATAAGAACAACAATTGTAAATAGGCTTTTGTTTGGTAATCCGCTATCACAAGGAGAATATGACTGGCTGGAAAGACGTCTTGGCTTTGAATACAGAGGCAAAGTATTCACAGTACTCATCTTTAGAGTTACCTTCCTTGAAGGCGATGAGCAAAACAGTGTTGACCTCCAAAACACATATATTCTATCTCTTATAGAAATAATACAAAAAGTATTGCCAGAATGCCTTTATGCTGTTACAGGTGAAGCTCAGGTATCTGTGATACTAAGTACTTCTATACAGCAAAGAGATATGGTCACATCAATAGCCGGAGAGAAGATACTACAGATAAGAAATGAACTTCCGGGAGATCTTGCAGATAGGATGCTGGTATATGGAGGAACGACAGTAGATCGTGTAGAAGATATCTATGAATCTTATCACAATGCAGTATTTACCTTCATGAATGAAAAAGGTCAGATAGCCAATCATATCATCTGGTATCAAAACAATAAAGGCAAAATGGCAGCAGCTTTCCCTTATTTTGAGCTGTCTGTAAGACTTACAAGACTGGTTACATCAGGTGATGAGCAGGGACTTCATGATGCCCTAAAAGAGATCATGACAGAATATATATTTGAAAATAATCTTCCGGCATGGCTTGAACAGGTACTTCTTAATGAATTACAGGCGATATTGTTCAGGATCATAGTGGGCCTTGAACTTGAAGAATCAGAGACTCAAAAATACTACTGCGAGCTTGAGAAAAATCATCAAAGTCCAATCCTTGAACAGATCACTAACACACTGGGACTGTATCGAAGACTATGTGCACATGTAAATGAAATGAAAGATATGGAAGCCGGGAAGATGATGCCGGCGATCGTGGCATTTATCGATGCCAATTATGGCGACCAGGATCTGTCACTTACTATGGTTGCAGATAAATTCGGTATCAGTGTCCCGTATCTGTCATCGCTGTTTAAAACATCTGCGGGAGTTAACTTCTCAAGCTATGTAGAAAACGTCAGAATAGAAAAAGCGAAAGGTCTTCTAAAAAACACATCCATGACCGTGGGGCAGATATCTCAGGCAACAGGTTATGGATCCTCCAACTCCTTCTGCAGAGCCTTCAAACGAGTGACCGGTAGCAGCGCATCCGAGTATCGCAGGGATTAAGAGTGGATGCCCTACTAGAACAATATATTTCACCCCCTTGCAGCTGAGATGGCATTGGGTGTTTATAAAGTTTTTTCTCGTCTTGAAGGTTTTATAAATTCAAGGCATGATATCTGAAGCTCCATATTCCGGGGTCTGAAACTCGCTTCGCTCGAACATGCAGCCCCCATGCGGAATATGAAGCTCCATCTATCACGCTCTTGAATTTTATAAAACCTTCAAAAGAACGAGAAAAGACTTTATAAACACCCATTGCCATCACAGCTGCAAGGGGGTGAAATATATTGTTCTAGTAGGAAGTAAGGTAATAAGGACTGGTGTTGGGGGTAGATGTGTATATAAAAAGCAAATGAAGAAATGAATAAGTAAAATGAAAAAATGAATATCTGCATTTAGATGCATAAAAAGACCGGGCGGTATCATACTGCCCGCTTTTTGAATTTATCAGTAATTTAGGGCATTAGAGCACATTAAGAAATGCATAAACGAAAATAAACAGTGAAGATTTATTTTTGGAATAAAATGTGTGAAATTAGTCATAGGATAAATAATTCAAAGATGGGAGGTATGAAAGAGGTATGACAGTATCCCGGGTGGACATGATAAGTAAAGAGGAGCTTGAAACCAAAATGCAAAAAGAAGAAAAAGTCTGTACCAATAAACGCAGATCTTTTGGTCAGTATTTTAGGGGGCACTGGCAGTTATATGCGATGATAACGCTTCCGATCATTATGCTGTTTATCTTTGCATATGCGCCGATGTACGGAGTAATACTGGCGTTTAAAGATTATAAGGTAAGCCTTGGCATCTGGGGAAGCCCATGGGCATCGAATCATGGATTCAACAACTTTATCAGATTCTTCCAGAATTTCAATTTCAGAGAGTGCCTTCGTAATACGATCGTGTTATCTATGTATTCGATGCTGGTAAGCATGCCATGTTCTATCATTTTGGCAATATCCTTAAATTATGCCAAAAATGTTGTATTTAAAAAGACTGTTCAGATGATCAGTTATTGTCCGTACTTTATTTCTACGGTTGTATTTGTAGGTATCATCAACATGATCTTTGATAACAGATCAGGTGTTCTTGGTAATTTCCTGTTCGGCAATTTTGGAATCAATGTTTTAGGAGATTCCAAGTTCTTCTCATCACTTTATGTATGGTCAGGTGTATGGCAGGGCGTTGGCTTTGGAGCGATCATATACATGGCAGCTCTTGCAGGTGTAGATCAGGAGCAGCACGAAGCAGCTATAATTGACGGAGCAACGCTCCTTCAAAGAATCTGGTATGTAGATATTCCGGCTATTATCCCTACAGCAGTTATCATGCTGATCCTGAATATGGGAGGCACTTTGAATATAGGATATGAGAAGATCCTTGCTATGCAGAATCAGAACAACATATCTGTTTCGGAGGTTATCAGTACCTATTCCTATAAAGTGTCTTTGGTATCAACATTCCCAGATTTTCCGTATTCTGTAGCGATAGGTCTATTCCAGTCGCTGGTAGGTCTTATTTTGATTCTGATTACTAATAAGATTGCAGATAAGCTTTCAGGCAATGGTTTTCTTTGATTGTATATCTATAAGAGTATCTGTGTACTTATATAAATGATGTAGGTGTCAAAAGTGACTTGTGATGCCATATGACCTGTAATCAGAAACATAAATATGACGTAAGTATCAAAAGGAACTTTTGATACCTGCATCATGAATATAGAAAGAGAGTATAAGTTTGAAAGTGTTCCACTTTCAAACCCAAATTGATGACGCGAGCTCCATCAATTTGAACCATTAGTCACTCGTTTCACTCGCGACATGAGGTTAGCTATGAATCATAAAAAGATATCACAGGATAGTGTTGTATACTTTATCAATTACATTTTGCTGGCGCTGCTTCTTGTGGCAGTTTTGTATCCGATCATATACATCATCAGTTGTTCCTTCAGCTCAGGTAATGCACTTATGACCGGCAAAGTTAAGCTCCTGCCTGTAGAACCTACTCTGCAAAGTTATAAGGCAGTATTTAAGTACCAGAGTATCTGGACAGGCTATCTTAATTCCATAATCTATGCTGTTGTTGGCACTGTCATAAGCATGGTGATGACGCTTCTTGCAGCATATCCGCTTTCAAGGGATGATTTCAGAGGTAAGAAGATATATATGTTCATCATACTTTTTACCATGATGTTCTCCGGTGGTCTTATACCTACTTATCTGCTTATCAAGAATCTTGGTATGATGGACACTATCTGGGCTGTTGTACTTCCGGGGGCAGTTAGTGCCTACAATATCATTGTTGCCCGTACTTTTTTTGCCAATACTATACCAAAAGAATTGTATGAGGCTGCAGAAATGGATGGGTGTTCTGACTTTAGATTTTTCATAACAATAGTACTTCCACTGTCTACACCTATTATTGCAGTACTGTCTTTGTGGGTAATAGTAGGACTCTGGAACTCATACTTTGGTCCTATGATCTATCTTAATTCGCAGGACAAGTATCCGCTTCAGCTGGTGCTTAGAAAGATCCTGTTATTATCACAGGTCAACTTGAACCAGAGTAATATCGACCCAGAGACGATCAGGAAGAACCAGTATCTTGGTGAGATGCTAAAGTATGGAACGATAATTGTCAGCACGCTTCCGCTTATGATCGTATATCCGTTTGTACAGAAGTACTTCGTTAAGGGCGTTATGATAGGTTCCGTAAAAGGATAAAAAACGGAGTCTTGCATGTGACATCCGTTTATAAAAATAGGAGGAAAGTTTATGAAGAGGACTAAATTGTTACAAAAATCACTGACAGCATTGTCTGTGCTTACGCTCATGACAGGCTCCATTGCAGGCTGCGGATCAGGCGCAGGGAGTGAAGGCGGCTCTGGCACGCAAGCTGCAAACGGGGATTCAGAGGCTTTTAACTTTAGCTCACCCAAGGATGTGGTATTCCCGCTTAAAGAAAAGCTCACACTTACAGTATTTGTAAATAACCCAGATCAGAGTGTTACAAGTTATCAGGACAACTGGGTTAACGACTGGATCGAGGAGCAGACCAATATTCATCTTGATTATATATATGACCTTACAGGAGATGAAGCAACTCAGAAACTCAATCTTATCATGACTGATCCAGATTCCATGCCTGACTTCTTCCTTCGTACAGGCTGGACCAAGGCAGAGGTCACTTCTTATGGTGACCAGGGACTTATCCTTCCGCTTGAGGATATGCTGAGTCAGATGGACAACTGGAACTGGCTCAATGAGCAGAGCCCTATGAGAAAAGCTGATCTTACCATGGGCGATGGACATATTTATACATATGGCGGAGATAATGAGTGCTTCCATTGCCAGTATCAGCACCGTATGTACATCTATAAGCCATGGGTTGACAAGTACCTTGACGGCAAGCTCCCTGAGACAACAGAAGAGCTCTACAACTTCCTTAAGATGGTCAAAGAAGATGATGCCAACGGCAACGGCATAGATGATGAAGTTCCTATGAGCGGATACATCGGCGGTTGGGCTAGTGATCCTACAGTATGGATGATCAACTCTTTTACCCAGAGTGTTAACCCTCTTAGCAACACTAACCCGACAGTTGCAGGTGGTATGGTAGTCAATGACGGCAAGATAGAATATGCTGCAATGAAAGATGAATACAGAGAAGGACTTCGCTATATGCACAAGCTCTTTGAGGAAGGCCTTCTTGATAATCAGGTATTCCTTCAGGACAACACACAGTTTGAGGCTAAGGTAGATGCATCAGAAGTTAATAAAGTTGCTGTATATCCTGGCGGTGGTATGTCATGTGATGAGTTCTGGCAGGAAAAAGATGGTGAGTGGCAGAACTGGGAGATCCTTGCTCCTGTTGCGGGACCTGAAGGTGTAAGATACTCTGCTCGCTGCGTACAGACATATTTTGAAGGATGCCTTGGAACAATATCTTCTACATGTAAATATCCTGAGATCGTAGTAGCACTGTTTGATTTCATGGCTTCAGAAGATGCTGCTCGTCATATTGGCGGTGGTCCTGAAGGTATTGGCTGGAACTATACAACAGAAGGTGTATCTCTTGGCGGCGGTACTCCTACATATGAAACCTACAAGCTTCCTGAAGACTATGACTATGTCAAGGATGGCGGTCTTCCTAAGACATACGCAGACTATCGCTATACTCCTGATGCTATGATCCAGCGTTCACCTGCTGTTGAGAGAGCTTCATTAAGAGTTCCGGATCCTGATCATTCCGGTGAATACTGGTTACAGCAGTGGGCAGATCTCTATAGCCAGTATGCTCCTGCAGACGATACACTTGTTCCTAACCTTGCATTCGAAGGTGAGGATGCCAAGATCATCACAGAAGGTACACTTACAATTGGTGGTTATGTCAGCCAGGCACAGGTACAGTTCATCGATGGAAGCCTTGATATAGACAAGGATTGGGATGCTTATATCGAGAAACTTGAGGCTATGGGCGTAGATGAATATATTGCTACATATCAGCGCGGTTATGACGCATACATGGCTGCAGCCGGTAACTAAGGTCAATTATGTTCAAAGAAAAACCGGTTAGGGATTCCTGACCGGTTTTTCCATAAGGTGCACTTGCAAAACTTTAAATAACTCAAACTTCCAACTTGGACGAACCAGCATTCCTAAAGTCTTTACAGGTTTAGTCAGTATAAGAATCATTGCCACACTGTTAATCATTTTATGACTTGAGAAGTTTGAGTAAATAAGCGGAAGTGGATATGAGTATATCAAAAAAATCAAAACTTACACTGGTAGTTTTGGGACTGATCGTTTTGACTATAACCGGATTATTTATGGGATATAGGGCGATAAAAAATGCAAATGGCTATGATGATAAAGACCTTGATGATTCCAAGACCGGTATAGAACTATATGTCCTGGCGCCTTGTGAAAGCTGTAATGAAGAAGAAAAATTCACTCAGGAAGTATTTGATAAACTGTTGAAACAAGGCACTACGGATTATAAGTGCACTGTTTACAATGTCTACCAAGAAAGCGGTGCATCACATTTTGAAAATACTATAAATAATAATGGACTTAGTATTAGTATACATGACCTGCCTGCTGCAATAGTTAATGGGGAAGTATATCTTGGTACATATGAGGAGATTGGTGAGGAAGTAGCTAAGACTTTACAAAGCGGCGGGGGTATAGAAAAAGACAGGTCTTCTTATAAGGACAAGGTGATAGAGCCTTATGCAGGTTCAAGCGTACAAGACACTGAGCATTTGTTTGAAAATGAATCTGAAACTGCTATATATAAAGATTTATCAAGTATAGAAGATGATGACACGGTGCTTATATTGTTTGTAACAACTTCATGCGAAGGCTGCACACAAGCAGAAAAGTATCTTCAAAGCGATCTGGCCTTCGATAAGCAAAAGCTCCTTATCTATAACATAATGGAAGGCGATAATACGGCGGTTCTAAGAAAGATTATGAAGCTGTATGAAGTTCCTGATAATTTGCAGCAGGTTCCGATTCTTTTTTTCAAAACAGGGTATCTGTCAGGAGCGGACGCTATAAGGAAAGATACTCATAACTATCTGGCAGATGCAGGCTCGGCAGGTTCCTGGGATGAAGTAGTATCTAAACTTAGTACAGAAAAAGAAGATGTAAGAATTTCTAAATTAAAGCTAATTGTAACCGGATTTATAAATGGACTTAATCCTTGCGGTCTTTCCATGCTGATCATGGTCTTATCAGTACTTCTTATGTCAGGAAGAAGTTTTAGTAAAGGAAGTATATCTTATCTTGCCGGCAAGTTTATAACATATCTTGAACTGGGACTGTCTATTGGAACACTTCTTGACTTTATAGAAGGCAGGGTATTTGGAACAGTATATACCGCAGTTAATATAGTCTTTGCAGTAGTAGCTACCTGCTTTGGACTTTTTTATCTGGCAGATTTTGTCCATGTCTGTAGACATGATTATGGCAAGGAGAAGCTAAGACTTCCGGAAGGCTTTAGAAGATGGAATCATAACATGATAAAGAAACTATCGAACGCTAAAGGATGGCTATTATATCCTATGCTCTTTGCCCTTGGAATAGTGATATCTGCAGGAGAATTCCTATGTACAGGGCAGGTATACCTGGCAACGCTTATCTATATGGCAGGACATAAGGGAGTATATGGAACAGGGCTTACAGGGGACCTTGTGATCTACCTTATAGCAATGTGCATCCCTATGTTACTGTTGGTAATATTCGTATCCAAAGGCCAAAATATAATGTCAGCATCACATCTGTCACTTAAGATCCTTCCATTTATCAAGCTGTCATACAGTGTCTTTTTCTTTGTACTTGCTTTTAGTTTATTGCTATGAAAATGAAAGCTCGCACTGCCCTGGAAAACCTGTATAAGCGCAAAAAAGATCTTTAAAGTGGGGATCTGAAAGCATATTGTCAAGCTCTGCAATAAGGCGGATCTGTACGGCGCCCCGGTGTATGGCGCAGGGCTCTTTGTCATTAAAAAACTCTATACTTTTTTGAATAATGATATCTTCTGCGATGGGAAGGTTGTCCCAAAGACCGTCGTAGAGCACATCTGTATCAAGTGTGACTTTAATATAACGTTTCTTTTTGCGTTTTAATAACATACTGGCCTCGAGTCATATTGATGGGGTTAATGTATCAAATATGGGGTAAATCGGTTTCATCGATGAAGCTATTTGACTACTGAATCATTGTATCACGAAAAGCGCGGTAAATGCGCGCTTCTGTAAATTACGTTCAAGAAGCCGTACTATTTATGATTTGTATAAGAAAGAGAGACTTAAGTATAAAATGGGCAGAATATATGCAGACTATGCTTCAACTACACCTATCACAGAGCATGCACTTATGGAGATGACAAGGTGCATGAAAGACTATTATGGGAATCCGTCGAGCGTGCATATATGCGGACGTGAGGCGGCGCGCATCCTGGAGGATGCAAGAGAGAGGATTGCCAAGTGCATCGGAGCATCAAGCTCTGAAATCTATTTTACTTCAGGAGGAACAGAGGCAGACAATCAGGCGATACTGACAGGAACTGCATATGGAAAGCGTAATGGTAAGCGCCATATTATTATATCAAATGCAGAACACCATGCAGTACTAAACTGCGCTCCTATGCTTGAGAAGGAAGGCTTTGAAGTCACACTCCTTCCGGTAGATAGAACAGGGCGAATGTCCGTGCCAAAACTTAAGGAAGCTATCAGAAAAGATACCTGCATGGTCTGCGCGATGTCAGTTAATAATGAAGTTGGAACTATGGCTCCTATTACTGAAATAGGGCATATATGCAAGGAAAGAGGTATATTATTTTTCTCAGACGGAGTTGCTGCTGCAGGACATATAGATATTGATGTAAAAGAGCAGGACATATCCATGCTCTCACTATCCGGGCATAAATTTGGAGGTCCAAGAGGAATCGGAGTCTTATATGCAGATGCAAAAATACCTGTAGCCAATCTTATGTATGGAGGAAGTCAGGAGAGATCAAAACGTCCCGGCACTCAGAATGTTCCGGGGATAGTAGCTATGGCAGCAGCACTAGAAGATAGTATCTCGAATCTTGATAGAAATATACAAAAGGTAGAGAAGCTTCGAAAGCGCCTTTTGAAAGGCCTGCGCGAAGTTGAAGGAATGTGGATAAATGGCGATCCTGTAAACAATTATCCCGGGATTATAAATCTTGGCTTTGAGGGCGTATCCGGAGAAGCGCTCATGCTCTTATTAGATCTTGGCGGCATATGTGTATCTACGGGCGCTGCATGTAACACTGAATCCGTTGAGCCAAGTCATGTACTTACAGCTATGGGGCTTGATGCTGACAGAGCAAGGAGCTGTATCAGGATATCTCTATCTAGTGATAATACGGAAGATGAAATAGATACAATAAGTGAAGCTATAATCACAGCTGTTGATAAAATAAGGTAATAGCTGTAGGCGTATTGCATTATTAGCTGCGATACACCCTTTCTTAATACCCCTCATAAAAAGTCCCTGTCGCTTATATGTGACAGGGACTTTGTGTGCTCTTATTATACTTTTTGGTGTGTATATCAGCGAAGCTTAAACTTAGCAACAACACCTGCAAGGTTCTTGGCGATAACTGACTGCTTGCTGGACATATCAGTTACATTATCAACAACTTCGGATACGGTGTTAACGGTATCTGTGATATCAGAAGATCTGGATGCTGTATCCTGAGTTGATTCTGTAATGTTCTGGATAGCTGAGCTTACTTCGCTCATAGCACCGTGTATAGTTCCGACCATCTCAGCGATGGATGTTGATGTCTGTCCGAAGGAATCAGCATCAGCGCCGTACTGCTGAGCTACATTGACAAAGTTATCATAGTCAGGTGTAACAGTCTCTTTAAGGAAAGTAAGAAGCTCATTGGTTGCACTAAGAAGATTGGAGAAAGCTTCCTGAACACCTGCTACAGTATTCTGGATCTCACCTACAGCTGCGCCTGTATCACCTGCAAGTTTATTGATCTCTGTTGCAACGACTGCAAATCCTTTACCATGTTCACCTGCACGGGCAGCTTCGATAGAAGCATTAAGTGACAGGAGGTTGATCTGATCTGCTATCTCAGCGATAGAGTCAGCAAGTGATCCGATCTGCTGTACGACATCTGCCTGAGAGTTAGCTGTCTCGATATCTGCTTCACGTTCCTGAGCGATCTGGATAGCATGGTCATAAGCTGATTTTGAGCTCTCTTCAATATCTTTGGCTCTCTTCTGGATATCCTCAGCAAGACCTCTGGATTCATCAGCCTGACTTGCAAGAAGCTGAACTGATGCATTAACTTCTTCGACAGAAGCATTAACCTGCTCTGTGGCAGCTGATGCGCTCATCATAGCATCATTAACGCCTGTCATATTGGACTGGATATTCTGGAATTCATTAGTAAGCTGACTAGCCATTCCTTCAAGAGTAGCACTTGCTTCATCAATTTTCTCAGATTCATCCGATACCTGAGTGATGACGCCCTTGTTGCTTTCATACATCGCATTAAGAGATTCGGCCATCTGCCCAAGTTCATCGCCGCTCTTATTATTGATCTTACTAACTGTAAAGTCGCCTTCTGCAAGATGACCTGCAAATGTCTTAACATTATTGACACTCTTGGCAATTACATTAACCAGAAGGAGGATAGCAACAGCGCAGAAGATTACTGATGCTGCACATATAGCCATAAGAAGATTTCTAGTCTCGATTCTGGATGCGTCAAGTTCTGACTGAGCCAGAGTGATACCAAGCTTCCAGTTAACTTTCGGAATAGTATCGTAGAAGTATATATATCCGCCGTCAGATCCTTCAAATCCGCCTACGCCGCTTTCGTTAGCAAGCATACTTTCTGCAAGATGTGACATTGAAGGATCATCAGCTATTTTAAGAGCAGTTGCAGTTTTGGATTCATCAACATCATATAGATATACGCCCTGTGATGACAGGAGTATAGGATGTGATAATGTTCCAAGGGACATGGAAGATACCATGTCCTGGATAGAATCAAGAACTGTATCAACTGTAATACATCCTATGCATTCTCCGTTTGCACTGAATATAGGAGCAGAGCATGTAGCCATGATAGTGCCGCTTGCTTCATCATAGTAAGGATCCGTGATCGATGCAGCAAGTGTAGTCATGGATACAGCATTTGTATAATATTCCTGGGTAAAATAATCATACTCCGCATTGGAATATTCATCTGTATATACGATGGTATCTCCATCCTTGTACCAGTAGGGGCCTGCATATTCCTGATTTTTATATACGCCTCTTGCAAACCATATACCGGCACCGGATATTACATCATTGCCTTTTATTACATTGCCAAAGATTTCTTCATATTGATCTAGATCTGTATATTCGTAGCTTATACCAACGTCATTGGACAGAACTGTTGCAGTATTGCGTAGAGCTTCCAATGTTACATTTACAGAATTGGCATTGGCTTTAAGTGTCTGCATAGCCTTTTCTGTAGTCAGATCCTGATATGCGGAAGTGAATCTTGTCACACTAATATAAGTTACAAGTATTAGCGCAATCGCAACAATGGGAAGGATTCCGAGAAGCATTTTCATTCTGAGATTCATTTTTCTAAGCATACATACTCCTTTTGCTCAAATGATCAGAGCTTTTAATAAATATTGGATCCGTGTTTCTGAAAAAAATCGTTTCTGAAAAAACAGTTTTGAAAATAAACAATTGGTATTGGCTAAGGAAAACATGACTTATTCCTCGTAACAATACTTTTTCTATAGATGAAAGATTACATCTACAGAAGATTTGGGATCATAAATAGATGGGTGGTCACACCTACAGAATATCCCGGCTATAAATGAAGCAATTATTTTTGAGCATAAATATAGCAAATATATAAATCAAGCCACTAATTGTATCGGAATATAGATATCTTTTTATTAGTTTTTTCTTTTAAAAAAATATATATGTTAAGAAATGCTGATTATAGCCGATAAAAATGATGTATGGATTCTTTAGTTCTTTATATTTCAATCTTTTCTATTCCAGGCAAAAAGGAGCCGGAGGTACATTATGAATATCAAAGGATTAATTGCAGCTGACAAAAATAAACTAAAAAATCAGTCAGTAGCTAGCAAAGTATCAGGGATTTTCAGAAATGCAAGTATAAGATTTGCGCTTGTAATTGCTTTTATGGTAGTTACAATAGTTACTGCTGTATGGGGAGTCTATTCTATCTATTCAAGAGACCTTAAAGCTGATAATATTCAGGGTGAGATAAGAATAGATATACAGGCTTTGTCCAAACATTTCCTGTGGGCATTATCTGCAACAACAGAAGAAGTAAGAACGTCGGAACTTGAGAAGATATCAGAAGCGTTCTCTGATTTTAACGGATATAAGGAAGAACTATCCAAGGTTTACGATAATGAGACCATGATCAAGCAGTTCTATGAGCATCTTGCGGTAGTAGAAACCAATGGTAAGACACTTGAAGGTATGTTCTCGGACGGACATTCTACCAATGAAGATATCTTCGAGTATTTTGACGGAACTTTATATCCTTCTATTAATGATGTAGCATCGGATCTTAAGACTGTATCCCAAGAGATAGCAGAGCATGGTCAGGCAGTATATACAAGGACTCTAATTACAACAGGTGTTTCTGCAGCTCTTTCATTACTTATAATTCTCACAACAGTTCTGTTTATTGCGAACGGAGGAAGTGCTCTTGCAAAGAGTATAGTAGAGCCTGTTGATGAAGTAAGAGATGCGGCTCGTGACATGTCAGAAGGTAAACTTGATATCAACATTGAATACAGGGCTGAAGATGAACTTGGAGAACTTGCACATGACCTTAGAAAGTCTACCAGATACACAGCTTCTATTGTAACAGATATCAGTGAATCCCTTGGCAGGATGGCAACGGGTGATTTTACCAAAGGAACAGATAATCCCAAGCTTTATATAGGCGATTATAGTGCTATCAAGGATGCACTGGAGGATATAGCTGACAGACTATCCACCACGTTAACACAGGTAAGAGAGTCCTCTTCACAGGTATCTGCAGGTGCTCAGAATATGTCAGAAGGCGCTACAGCCCTTGCTGAAGGCGCTACTGATCAGGCAGCAGCGATCCAGCAGCTAACAGCATCTGTTTCGACAGTGACTGAGCAGACGAGGAACGTAGCAGATGCAGCTGAGCAGTCCAATGAGATGGCACAGAAGGTTAAAGAAGATGTTGATACATCTGCACGTAAGATGCATCTTGTTACAGATGCAATGACCAGGATCACAGAAGCTTCCAAGGAGATAGAGCTTGTTACTAATTCTATAGAAGCTATTGCCAAGCAGACACAGCTCCTTGCACTTAACGCTTCTATCGAAGCTGCCCGTGCAGGTGATGCAGGTAAGGGCTTTGCGGTTGTTGCAGGCGAGATAAGCCAGCTGGCCAACCAGTCATCAGAAGCTGCCAAGAACACGCATCAGCTCATAAGCGATACTATGGATGAGATATCCAATGGTAATGAAGTTGTTGATGAGACCAAGGCTGCCCTTGAACTTGTTGTAGAATCTGTAAATCATGTATCAGAGATGATGACAACATCAGGCAACATGGCCAAGGATCAGGTTACAAGCATGGAGCAGATAACAGAAGGTATCGAGCAGATATCCAATGTTGTATCCAGTAACTCTGCTACTGCCGAAGAGTCAAGTGCTGTATCACAGCAGCTCTCCGAAGAGTCCAGTATGCTCAATGATCTTATTGATAAGTTCAAGGTTAAGAACGGATAAGATACAGAGCCAAACATAATATTTCAAAAACAAACGCCGTTCCTTGCTGCTATCTATTAAAGTGTAGCTGCAAGGGGCGGCGTTTGTTCACGACTGCGAAGATTTATGGTATTATCAAAAGATAATAAGCCAAAAGAGGTATGAATAAATGGATAAAAGGGAAAGAGAAAAACTGGAAGATGTTTTGAATCAGATTCAGAATACACAAAGCGGTATGCTGGGAGGCCTGTACGGGGACTTTTTTGGAAGCGGCTCTTCAGGTAAAAGCACAGGAAGCAGGCCAAATGTAACTTCCGGAAGTAGTATAAATACGTCATTTAATAACTTATCCGGTAATACTAACAGTAATACATCTAATAATGCAGATCCTTTGCTTGATGCAAAGAATGCACTTAATGAATTCAATACAAAAGTTAATGAAGCCAGTGCCAATGGGGTAAGGCCTGCTACCAAGGACAAGGTTTCTGATTCAGAAGAAGCGGATACTAAGAACGAAGAACCCAAAGAGCCTGAAGAAGATCCAATGGAGACTCTTGATAAGCTTATAGGTCTTGATACTATAAAGGCAGATGTCAAGGAACTTACTAACTTTGTTAAGATCCAGAAGACCAGAAAAGATGCCGGTCTTAAATCAGTTCCTGTATCACTTCATCTTGTATTTACAGGCAATCCCGGAACAGGTAAGACTACTGTTGCCCGTATTATATCAAAACTATATAAGAATATCGGTGTTCTGTCCAAGGGTCAGCTCGTTGAGACAGACCGCTCCGGCCTTGTAGCAGGATATGTAGGTCAGACTGCTATTAAGACTCAGGAGCTTATCAAGAAGGCTATGGGCGGAGTCTTGTTTATAGATGAAGCCTATGCTCTGTCACAAAAAGATGACGCCTTCGGCCAGGAAGCTATAGATACTATACTTAAGGCAATGGAAGATCACAGAGATGATCTTGTTGTCATTGTTGCAGGCTATACAGAGCCTATGGAGAAATTCATTAACTCCAACCCGGGTCTTAAGAGCAGGTTCAATAAATATATTGAGTTCCCTGATTATACAATAGATGAGCTTATGGATATATTCGATATGAACTGCAAGAAATATGACTATGTCATAGAAGATGATACCAAGCAGCATGTCAAGGAGCTTATCTCCCAGAGAAAGCTTGCCTCTAACGGTAACTTTGCTAATGCCCGTGAGATAAGAAATCTGTTTGAAGAGATCATCACAAATCAGGCTTCAAGAATAGCAGGAATCGAAGATCTTAAGCCTGAAGATATGATGAAGATCACTAATGATGATCTTTTTGATAAAGCAGGTGATGCCGATAAAAAAGATGAGCCTGCGCCCGGTAAGTCTGATGATGTAGATGATGTTATTGATGAAAAAAATGGAAATAATGAAAATAGTAGTAAATAACTTAGAAATGTGAATTTAGAAAATGCCTTATGCCGGTCATCTAATGCTGGCATATGGGGCATTTGATGACTGATCTAGTGCATTTTCTTAAATAGATTACCAGATAATATTGTGATTGCCTGCACTTAGAAATGGAGCTGTTTGCATGTGGTTTGCGATATTTATTGTTACTATAGTTATCAGTATTGTAGGTGCTGTTTATCTTATTAATGCAGTCAGCAGATTTGGAGCCTTTGCCGGTTTTGACAGGAAATGGCAGCAAAAGCTCAATGCTGCGCTTGTTGTTATCTTGTGTTTTGCAGGATTTGCAGCTTTCATGGGGATGGTTAATGCTATAACTATTCTGGTATACGTGATATTCTTTTTCCTGATATCAGGTCTTATAGTAAGAATTGTAGATAAGGTACACGGTACTAAGAGTAGTAGCGTATCTACTGGCAGATCTAAGGTATATCTTCAAGGGTGGCTTGCAATAGCAGTATCCATCGTCTATCTATCGGGGGCATATTATATGTGCCACAACGTATGGAGGACTGATTATAACCTAAAAACGGATAAGGATATACAGGATCTTCATATTGCGCTTATCGCAGACTCTCATCTTGGAACCACTTTTGACGGAGAGGGATTTGCTGCTTGGCTTGAAGAGATAGAACAGGCATCTCCTGATATGCTCCTTATAGCAGGAGACTTCGTTGACAATGACTCTATGCGGGCTGATATGGTCAGAGCATGTGAAGCTTTG
>JAEEGI010012781.1_pt1 | contig 17896 bp, 18 predicted proteins | sample 8958751 | NCBI WGS metagenome assembly JAEEGI01 (sample SAMN16246545, study PRJNA631951) | gut metagenome | biome: gut microbiome; feature: rumen; material: KS-attached | host: Bos | place: Iran: Karaj | collected 2018-10 | reverse complement strand
CGCGCCGACGGAGATACGGCGCTGCTTCTCCCGACTCAGAGCGCCGAGATGCGTGGCGGGCACACACAGCACCACGCTGCAGCCGTTGGTGCGCTCGGGCATGGCGTCGCGCAGTTCTTCCGCAAAAGCGTGTACCTGCGAGGGGAGCATATTCATTTTCCAGTTGCCCGCGATGATGACTTTGCGGTACTTCTTGTTCATGAGCCGGACCTCACTTGTCCAGGAGGCAGGCAACGCCGGGCAGCTCCTTGCCCTCCATGAACTCCAGGGAGGCGCCGCCGCCGGTGGAGACATGGGTGACCTTGTCGGCATATCCCATCTTCTCGATGGCGGAAGCGGAATCGCCGCCGCCGACTACAGTGATGCCCCTGCACTCGGCCATGGCCGCGGCAACCGATTCGGTTCCTTTGGCAAAGGCGGGGAACTCGAACACACCCATGGGCCCGTTCCAGATCACGGTCCCGGCGGCGCGAACCGCGTCTCCGAAGAGCTTTTGGGTCTCGGGGCCGATATCCAGTCCCTGCCAGCCGGCGGGGATGCTGTCGGCAGCGACAACACGGGTGTTTGCGTCGGCGGCGAAGGCGTCGGCGATCACCACGTCCACAGGCAGCAGAAGCTTTACGCCCTTGGCCTCGGCTTTGGCGAGCATATCGCGGCAGTACTCCACCTTTTCGGTGTCCAGCAGCGAGTCGCCGGTCTCATAGCCCTTGGCCTTGAGGAAGGTAAAGGCCATGCCGCCGCCGATGATGAGAGTATCGGCCTTCTCCAGCAGGTTCTCGATCACGGCGAGCTTGTCCGAGATCTTGGCGCCGCCCAGAACGGCGACCAGCGGACGCTGCGGGTCCTCAATGGCTCCGCCCAGAGCGGAGAGCTCCTTCTCTACTAGGAAGCCGCAGTAAGCGGGCAGGTAGTCGGCTACGCCTGCGGTGGAGGCGTGGGCGCGATGCACGGCGCCGAAAGCGTCGGAAACATAGACATCGGCCAGAGAAGCCAGCTCCTTGGCGAACTCGGGGTCGTTTTTCTCCTCGCGGGGATCGAAGCGGGTGTTTTCCAGCAGAAGCACTTCTCCGCTCTTGAGCGCGGCGGCCTTCGCCTTGGCGTCGGGGCCGATGGTGTCCTCGGCGAAAACGACCTCTCTGCCCAGCAGCTCAGCGAAGCGCTTTGCCACAGGGGCAAGCGTCAGATTGGTCTTCGCGTCGGGATCCTTTTTGGGCTTGCCCAGATGGGAGCAAACCACGAGGGCCGCTCCGTCGTCCAACAGGTACTGGATCGTGGGCAGGGCGGCGCGGATACGCTTGTCGTTGGTGATGGCGTGAGTCGTCTTGTCCTGAGGCACGTTGAAGTCTACGCGCAGCAGGACCTTCTTGCCGTTGAAGCTCACGTCACGGATACTTTTTTTACGGTAATTCATATGTTGACCTCCTGTCATGCCCGTCTCGAAGACAGACATAAAAAGTATTTGTATCCCGAAAGTGTATTATAATATAAATTGAAAGATTTTTCAAGAAAAACCGGGCCGCAAACTGCGAAATTACGGAAGAATCTTTATTTTCCCAAAGAAAAAACGAAACGTTGCGCCGTGGTCCCGAATGATGTAAAATATATCCGCGCGAATCGCGCGGACACAGGAAAGGATGGCTCCCGCCGTGGAAAAAAAGCCGATACTTTATATCGTTGTCCCCTGTTACAATGAGGCGGAGGCTCTGCCGCTGACGGAGCCGGTTTTCCTTGAAAAGCTGACGAGTCTCTCTCCGCGCATTTCACCGGAAAGCCGCCTGGTGCTGGTGGACGACGGCTCGTCCGACTCCACCTGGGAACTGATACGTTCCTTCCATGAGAACGACGCGCGCGTCTCCGGACTCCGCCTGGCAAAAAACCGCGGCCACCAGAACGCTTTGACCTCGGGACTGATGTGGGCAAAAGACCGCTGCGATGTCACCGTGAGCATAGACGCCGATCTTCAGGACGATATTGACGCCATGGACGCCATGCTGGACGAATACAGCCGCGGCTGCGGCGTCGTGTGCGGCGTCCGCGCAAGCCGGGATACGGACACCTTCCTGAAGCGGACGACCGCGCGGGGCTATTATTCTCTGATGAAGCTGTTCGGCTCGGACCTGATATACGACCACGCGGACTACCGCCTGATGGACACAAAGGCGCTGGAGGCGCTGTCCCACTATCACGGAGATGATCTGTTTCTTCGCGGCCTTGTGAACAGGCTGGGAGCGAAGGTGGGCGTCGTCACCTATGACCGGCGCGCCCGTGAGGCGGGAGAGAGCAAATATACGCTCAGGAAGATGCTCAAGCTGGCGCTCAAGGGTATGGAATGCGGACGCTGCCGGCCCAAGAGCGTACCGAGGGGAGCCGATCCGTGGATCGCAGAGGCATTGCATGAGTGAATGCCGGCTCTGCCCCCGCGGCTGCGGCGCGGACAGGGAACGCGTGCGGGGCGTGTGCCGCGTCGGCGCGGAGGTCGTCGTGGCCCGGGCGGCTCCGCATTACGGAGAGGAGCCCTGTGTCAGCGGGGAGAGGGGAAGCGGAGCGGTGTTCTTCGCGGGCTGTCCGCTGGGATGCGTTTACTGTCAGAACTACGAGCTCAGCCGGGGCCGGACAGGGGAGACCGTCACGGTCGAACGGCTCGCCGGGATCTTCGGAGAGCTGGAGGCGTTGGGGGTCCATAACCTGAATCTGGTCACGGGCACACAGTTCGCTCCTCAGATCCTGGAAGCGCTCCGGATCGCCGGACCGCGCGTCCCTGTCGTGTGGAACACCTCGGGCTACGAAACAGCGGAGACTGTTTACGCTCTGGCGGAGCGCGTTCCGGTTTTTATGCCCGACCTGAAATACGCTTTTTCTTCTACGGCGGCACGGTATTCCCGGGCTCCGGATTATCCGGAAAAGGCCAGGGCCGCCATCCGGGAGATGGTGCGCCTGACGGGGCCGTATGAGCTGGACGAAAACGGTATGCTCCGCTCCGGAGTGCTGATCCGTCATCTGGTGCTGCCCGGACGGATCGCCGACACGCGATCTGTCCTGCGCTGGGTATCGGAGACGTTTGCGCCCGGCACTGTGCTGTTTTCTCTGATGGCGCAGTACACGCCCTGCGGAGACCTGACGAGGACACCGGAGCTGAAGCGGACGCTGACCGCCGGGGAGTGGGACGAAGCTCTTTCCGCGCTTGCCGAATACGGCATAGAGGACGGCTACGTACAGGAACTCTCGGCCGCGGGAGAAGAGGAGATCCCTGCCTTTGACGGCACGGGCGTTTCATAATGACAGAGGGACGGCTCTCTCGTCAACTTTTCGGTTGACAAGAGAACCGTCCCCCTGTCAATGGGTTTATCTGTCGGGGACCGCGGTGGCTTTCAGGTTTCTGACCTTGCCGGGGATGCCGTTTTTGGCGGCCATCTCTTCCATTTTCCGGCCGAGCGTTTCGGAGTTCATGTTGATGACCTGAGCGGCCAGCTTGTCCTTGGTGGAGCTGCCCGCCATGCTCATCAGAGATCCGGCCAGGCCGCCCCCCAGAAGAGAGGACAGGGCACTGTTGGGCCCCAGCTTTTCCTGCATCTTGGGCAGGAAGGTGTTCAGCAGCTGATCGTAATCGATGTCGGAGAGTTCAATTTCAAGTTTTACCATGAGTTCTGACCTGCTTTCCTTGATTATTCGGTTTATCTGGAGATATATACGTCCCCGGCCAGCAGCACCAGGCATGGAGCGCTCTGCCCGAGAACGGTGGTATATCCGCTCATCGCCAGGGGAATGCCGTAGACATGGAAACGCTGACCGCGGCGCAGTCCCTCGATCGCCTCGGGAACAATGACGCGTACGGGGTAGATATACGAGTTGTCCGCCCCGGTGATACAGGTGAAGCGGTGTTCGCCCAGCGTGACGGTCCAGGAGCGGATGATGCGCAGGGAGCTGAGGCCCATCCATTTGGGCTGTTCGAGAAGCTCGGGCTTTTCATAGCACTTTTTCAGATTCAGTGAGCGGTCGTAGAGCTTCCTGTAGGCGGAGTTGGAGTAATTGCGGTGATCGGTCGCCTCCCACAGTGACGGATACTGCTCTATAAAGGCGAGCCGGTCCTCCGTGACCGTGAAGAGAGGCTCGCAGGTACCCAAAGCCTCCAACGCTTCCGTCCAGGTCGGTGTGAACAGACCGTCGGTGAAGGTGCCGGCACGGACATAGCGGTTTTGCGAGTCATAGACCAGTGTGCCGGTGCCATCGATCTTTCCGGAGTCCCAGGAGCCGGTATAGGTGAAGGGTACGCTCTCACTGTCTGCCGAGGTAAAAGAACCATGACCGTCCGGAATGCCGTCTGTGCCCTCACCGCTGTAAAGACCCGACGCAGCCTCTCCCTCCACCGACGCGGTCAGGTTTTCGCGTATCAGCGTGCCTTTCCCGGAGGGCCTGCCCTCGGACCAGCCTCCGTCCCAGACATAGCGGGACTGTCCGGCGCCGGTCCCCTCAAAACGGCCCGCACCGTCGGGAAGCATGTGCTTCAGCGCGCCGGTATAGCGCCCGGTCCAGTCCGTCCCGTCCTCGGAGAGCGTAAATTCCATGTCCGCCGCGGCGGTGGGCTCGGGCGTGGCGGTGGGTTCGGGTGTGGGAACGGCTGTGGGTTCAGGTGCCGCGTCCGGAGCGGATGAGGCACAGCCGCACATCAGAACGAGCGCGAGCAGCAGAGCGGAGATAAGTGTTTTTCTCATGTCCGCGCCTCCTCAACCGGGAAGGAGACCCTCGCAGGTCTCTCTGGGCGCCAGATCGTCGGACACGGAGAGCTCTCTGTAGCCGTGACCGCGGCGCCGGACCTCGTCCATGGCATACAGATCCATCTGCTTGTTCTCGGCGAGATAGTGCATCTCCATCTCCACGTCATAAGTGAGCAGGCCGTCCTCGCCCGGAATCTCCACCCAGCCGTGAGGCGCCTCCTCCTTGCCGTATTTTCCGCTGATGATCTTGGCGTCGTATCCCAAAGCCCGGGCGGCCGCCCAGAAGGCCGAGGCATAACAGTAGCAGTTGCCTTTTCCGGTGGAATACATCGTGATGGCCTCTTCCTGCGCCCAGCCGGTATCTCCCAGCAGATAATAATGGCGGCGCAGATAGGTAAAGCTGTCGCGGACATACAGGTACATGGCGCGGAGCATTTCCTCACGGGTCATGTTCCCGTCGGTGTTGGCCGCGATGGCGGCGGCAACGTAATCGTCGAGTTCATAGCTTCCGGAGGTGTAACGGCCGTCGGGACCGAAATACAGCGATCCGATCCAGGCGTTTCTGATAAAGTGACCGGTTTCGTCCGCAAAGTAGGTCCTGCCGTCCACCCATACGAAACCCGGCTCGGGAAGCGAGCCTCCGCCCGCCCAGTCCCTGCCGCTGCGTGCGGCGAGGGCGATGTCCGCGGCGGCCCGGCAGCCGTCGTCCACGTCGGGGAAAAGAGCGCTTTCTCCGGCGGTCTCCGGTTCGAGCAGGGCGTTGAGGATCACGGCGGCTTCCGCTCGGGTCACGCGCTCTTCGCCCCGCAGAGCCGACGCGTTCATGGCTGCGCTGACGGCGCTCTCCCCGTAATCCTGCTCGAGAGCGGAACGGAGATCCTCCGCGGTAAGCTCTTCGCCGGGGTCACCGGGAAGGTCCGGCTCGCGGTGCGAGGACCGGGCGAGAGCGTCGGCGAGCTCTCCGAGGGTGAGCGTCCTGTCGGGATAGAACAGACCGTCTTCACAGTACATATACCCGCCGGAGTTCGGCGGTTCCGGCTCGGGCGAGGCGGTGGGTTCGCTCGTCGCGGCGGGTTCCTCCGTCGGCTCCGGTTCGGGTTCGGGAGGGGGCATGCTCTCCCGTATCCTCCATGCTCCGTACGCCAGTCCGTCCAGCAGCAGCAGAGCCGAGGCCAGTATGATGACCACAAAGACCTTTTTCAGGCCTTTCCTGCTTTTTTTCTTTTTATCCGATCGTTCGCTCATCAAGAGCCTCCGACAGCAGTTATTTACAGCAGATGTACGCCCCGCTCGCGGCAGACGCGGACCGTGTCCTCGTCCCAGATCCCCGACTGCACCTCGCCGATATGGGCGCACCCGATCAGCAGCATGCACAGCCTTGACTGGCCGATGCCTCCGCCGATGGTGTAGGGAAGCTCTCCGCTGAGCAGCGCCTTATGGAAGGGGTAATTCCGGCGGTCGTCACAGCCCGAGAGCGTGAGTTGACGGTCCAGACTCTCCGGACTGACGCGGATCCCCATCGACGAGACCTCGAAGGGGCGGTCGAGCACCGTGTTCCGGAAGAGGATGTCGCCGTTGAGATCCCAGTCGTCATAGTCGGGCGCGCGCCCGTCGTGGCGGTTTCCGGAGCGGAGCGTTTTGCCGATCTGAGAGATGAAAACGGTGGGGTGGAGCTTCGTGATCTCATCCTCGCGCTCGGAGGGCGTCAGGTCGGGGTACATATCCTCGAGCTCCTGACTGGATATGAAGAAAACGTCGCGGCTCAGATGAGCGCGCAGTCTCGGAAACTCCCACTCCAGCTCATCGCCGGTCATGCAGATGGCCGTAACGATCCTGCGCACCGTTTCGCGGAGATAATCCTCCGTGCGGTCCTCAAGGCGGATGGCCTTCTCCCAGTCCCACTGATCCACATAAACGGAATGGATGTTGTCGAGCACGGCCTCATCCCGGCGAATGGCGTTCATATCCGTGTACAGGCCTTTGCCCTCATAGAAGTTGTACTCCCGCAGAGCCCAGCGCTTCCATTTGGCCAGAGACTGCACGACCTGACACTCGGCACCGTCCACGGCGGGCACGTCAAAGGAGACGGGACGCTCCACCCCGTTGAGGTCGTCGTTAAGGCCGGTGTCCGTACGCACGAACAGCGGCGCGGAAACGCGTTTGAGATTGAGAGCGGAGCCCAGATTCTTCTGGAAGCTGCGCTTGATAAACTCAATGGCGCGCTGCATCTCATAGACGCTCAGCCTGGGCTCATACCCCTCGGGGATGTAGCAGTTCATTTTGTCTCCTCCTTTTCATACTGCGAGAGAATGCTTTCCACATGGGAGCGCATGGCCTCTACGGCGCTGCGCGGAGAAGTGATCCGCGCAAGACCCCCAAAATTGCACATCCAGGCGAAAAACGGCTCCGTTACCGCCACGGAAGCCGTGACGGAGAAGCGGCCGTCTCCCGCCGGGACCAGCACCGCTTCGGTGCCGAACCGGTCGATGACGGCGCCGGCCAGAGAGTTGTCGAACTCCATCCGGACCGGTGCCGTCTCACCGGAGAACATGCCGAAATGGGCATTGGCGTAGGCGGACATATCCACCTCGGCGAATACCTCCGCGCCGTCGCGGGGGGAGCCTGTGCGCCGGAGATCCAGGATCTTGTCCACGCGGAAATGCTTGATGATGCCGGCGGCGTCGTCGTAGCCCACGAGATAGTAATTCTCACTGTCCCACATCAGCGCGTAGGGACTGATCTCGTACCAGGCGCCGCCGTGGCGGAGCTGGCGCTGCCGGCTCGGATCGTACCGAAAATAATGAAAGAGGATCTTTTCGTTGTCTTCGATGGCCGCGTGCAGGTCGTCCACCAGATAGTAGATCGACTCATTCATGGACTTGATGCGGTTCTTGACCCATACCTGCCGCCGCAGGCCCCGCGCCTGGTAGACGCTGGTGAGCGTTTCGATCTTTCCGATGAGCTCAAGCGATTTTCTGCGCGTGAGGAAACGGGAAGACTGGACGCTGTCCACCAGCAGACGAAGTTCGGGCAGCTGAAAATCCCGGCTGCCCACATACCACACCGTGAGATTGCCGCGGCGCTCCCGCACCAGGTCGATCCCGAAAGCCATCAGCGTCTCCAGATCGTCGTAGACGGATTTGCGCTCGGCATTCACCCCCGCGGAGGCGAGAAAGGCGATGATGTCCGCCACGGTCACGGGATGATCCTCGTCGGAATACTGCTCCAGATACTGCCGGATCAGCAGCAGCTTCTGCTTTTGATTGGGTGATTTGGCCAACGTCTCCGCCTCCCGGATAACGAATGTGCCTATTATAGTACACCGGGCAAAAAAGAGCAACACAAAAGCACCCGGCGCCGGGTGCTTTTGCGGGCCGTGAGAGCCGCTGACCGAATGCCCTGAAGGAAGGGCCCAAGCAGGGACAGTTACGCCGAGATCACCCCGCCGCCGAGGACTGTGTCTCCGCCGTACAGCACCGCCGACTGACCCGGGGCAGCTGCGCGCTGAGGCTCGTCAAACACCAGCTTTACACCGCCGCCGGGCAGGGGATATGCCGTGACCGGCGCTTCCCGGTGACGGTAGCGGATCTTGGCCGTGCCCCGCACCGGTTCGGAGGGGATATCCCCCGAGATCCAGTGGAAGGAGGATACGGACACCTCGCGGGAGAAGAGCGCTTCGTTCGGCCCGAGCACCACGGCGTTGTCCGCGGGACGTATCGCGCATACATACATGGGCTCTCCGAACGCGACCCCGAGCCCGCGGCGCTGCCCCACGGTGTAGTGTTCGATACCTCTGTGCTCGCCCAGCACCCGGCCGTCCCGGTCCACAAAGGGGCCGGGTACGGAAGCCCTTCCGGTGAAGCGCTCTATCATGGCGGCGTGGTCCCCGTCGGGAACAAAGCAGATGTCCTGACTGTCCGGCTTGGAGGCGTTGACAAAGCCGTTTTCCGCGGCAATGGCGCGCACCCGGTCCTTGGTGAGCCCCCCGAGAGGAAAGCGCACCTTTGAGAGCTGCTCCTGCGTGAGAGTATAGAGGAAATAACTCTGGTCCTTGTCCGGATCCAGGGCTTTTTTGAGCCTCCATCTGCCGTCGGCGAATTCTGTCAGGGCGTAGTGACCTGTGACCAGCACCGAGCAGCCCAGCTCCTCGGCGCGCCGCAGAAGGGCAGAGAACTTCATGACGCGGTTGCACTCTATGCAGGGGTTGGGCGTAAGTCCGCGCAGATAGCTCTCGGCGAACGGCGCCATGATCTCCTCGCGGAACTCCCGCGTGAAATTGAACACATAAAAGGGCATCCCCAGCCGGAACGCCACGGCGCGCGCATCCTCCGCGTCGTTCAGAGAACAGCATGTGCGCCCGGCTTCAACGCCGGCGTCTTCGTTGTCGAACAGGCGCATCGTGCATCCGACGCACATGAGACCCTCCCGCATGGTCAGCAGCGCCGCCACGGAGGAATCCACGCCCCCGCTCATGGCAATGAGAGCCTGACTCATCGGAAGCTCCTTATTCGGCGAAAAGCGGCGTGGAGAGATAGCGGTCGCCGGTGTCGGGGAAGAGAACGACGATCGTTTTGCCCTCGTTTTCGGGACGCTTCGCGGTCTCGATCGCCGCGTGGAGCGCCGCTCCGGAGGAGATGCCGACCAGAACGCCCTCGCGCAGGCCGATCAGCCGCCCGGCGGCGTAAGCCTCTTCCTCGGTGACGGGGACGATCTCGTCGAGGATCTTTGTGTTGAGCACCTCCGGAACAAATCCGGCGCCGATGCCCTGAAGCCCATGGGACCCTGCGGGACGGCCGGAGAGCACCGCGGAGGACGCGGGCTCTACGGCTATGATCTTTACGGCCTTTTTCGATTTGAGGTATTCGCCCACGCCGGTGACGGTGCCGCCCGTGCCCGCTCCCGCCACGAAAATGTCCACCTCGCCGTCCGTGTCGTTCCAGATCTCGGGACCGGTGGTCTCAAAGTGGGCTCTCGGGTTGGCGGGGTTGACAAACTGGCCCGCCACGAAGCTCCCCTCGATCTCGCGGGAGAGCTCCTCGGCCCTGGCGATGGCTCCGCTCATCCCCTTCGAGCCGTCCGTGAGGACAAGCTCCGCCCCGTAGGCTTTCAGAAGCATGCGGCGCTCGACGCTCATGGTTTCGGGCATGGTGATGATCAGCCGGTATCCTCTGGCCGCCGCCACCGCGGCGAGCCCGATGCCCGTGTTGCCGGAGGTGGGCTCTATGATCACCGCCCCGGGCTTGAGGATACCCCGCTCCTCGGCGTCGTCCAGCATGGACTTGCCCACGCGGTCCTTCACCGAGCCCGCCGGGTTCAGGTATTCCAGCTTTGCCAGAAGCCGCGCCTTGAGCGCGAATTCCTTTTCGATATTCCGCAGCTCCAGCAGCGGAGTACCGCCGATGAGCTGGTCCACACTGGTATAGATTCGGGACATGATCCAACCTCCGATCAAAGTCGGCACCTGTTCCGCGCGGGCCGGCGCGGCCCGGTGAACGTGCCGTTTATGCCGGGTAATCATACCACCGGCGCGGCGTTTTGACAAGCCGGACCGGCCGGCCAAACGGGGACTTGCCATCGGCGGCAATTTGGGTATAATACCTCCGGGAAGCATAGTAAATACAAAAAACACAGGGAGGTGCCGTATGGAAAAATTCGTCCCCTATGAAAAGCTCTCAAAAAAGAAAAAAAGAGAACTGGACAGACGACGCAGGAACACCTGGGGCAGCCTGAATCCCGTAACGAGGAACACGGCGAACCCAAAGGCGTACGACAGGCGGAAGGCACGGAAGCGGGATCGCGATGATCTCACAGCCGTGCCTTCCGTGTTTTCCGGGAGCCGTTCCTCCGGAAAAAAGAAGAGCGGGGAGACAAGCGTATTGCGCGGGGCCGTAAAATATGTTACCATCACGCCGTTCATTTCTTATTACGATCCGTGCGAAACGAAGGGCTGTGACAGATATGACAAAATCGGCTGACGATCGCGGACTGCGCCGAAAGGGTACGGCGGCCATGCTGTGCGCCTCCTTCTGCTTTTCTCTGGGCGGCCTGTTCATCAAAGTGATCCCATGGAATCCGCTGGCGATCAACGGAGCGCGCAATCTCATCGCGTGCTGCGTGATCGGGCTGTATCTTCTGGCGACCCGGCACAGGCTCAAGTGGAATTTTACGGTATTCGTGGGAGCGGTCTGCATGGCCGGCGTCACGACTCTTTACGCCGTGGCCAACAAGCTGACGACAGCCGGCAACACGATCATACTGCAGTACACCGCTCCGATGTGGATCATCCTGTTTATGTTCCTGTTTTTCGGAACCAGACCCGGAAGGAAGGAGATCACCGCCATACTGACGGTCTTGGCCGGGATCCTGTGCTTCTTTTTTGAGAGCCTGTCCCAGGGGAAGATCCTGGGGGACACGCTGGCTCTCCTCTCCGGTATTTTTTATGCCGGGGTGTTCATGCTCAATGAGTTTGAGAAAGGAGACGCCCTCTCCTCCATGTTTTTCGGTCAGCTTCTGTGCGGAATCTGTCTGTCCCCGCTGGTCCTGCGGGAGACGGAATTCGGCGCGCCGGTCCTGATCCCCGTGATCCTGCTCGGAACGGTGCAGGTCGGACTGGCCTATGTGTTTTTCTCCGTCGGAACAAAGCACACCGACCCTGTGACCGCGTCCATCATCAACGCGCTGGAGCCCATTCTCAATCCCCTGCTGGTGGCGGTGTTTTACGGGGAAAGGCTGGGCAGGCTGTCGCTGATCGGCGCGGTGATCGTGGTATGCGCGGTGCTGTGGTACAACCTGGGTCAGAACAGAGCCGCCGGGAAAACGGATACGGAATAAAAGCCCTCTCCCAAAAGCCCCTCGGATAAAAGAAAAACTGCCGGCGCCGGGAACCTGTTCCCGGCGCCGGCAGTCTGCCGTCATAAACGGCCGTATCGCCAAAAAGCACTTGACATGTTAGAGAACCATAACTATAATCGAACAATGTTAGAAGAAACTAACAATGGTTTGTTCTGTACAATCATTGGAGACGGATCCCCGGGGACCCGTTTCGCTGTGAGAGGATGAAGATAATGACACTCAGAGAGATCGGGGAAGGCCGGTCCGCCCGCGTACTGGCCGTGGGCGGCAGCGGCGCGCTGCGGCAGCATTTTCTGGACATGGGGATCATACCCGGCACGGATGTCCGGGTCGTAAAATACGCGCCCATGGGGGACCCCGTTGAGATCTGCCTGCACGGATACGAGCTCACGCTCCGGTTGGATGACGCCGGGAAAATAGAGGTTGAGCCGATATCGGAACAGGCCCGCAAACCTGCGGCGCAGCCGAATCCCGTCAGCGAGCATCTCGGACTGGGCGAGGAGGGACGGTTTCACCCGAAGGGGAGCGGGGATCCTCTTCCCGACGGGACACTGCTCACGTTCGCGCTGGTCGGGAACCAGAACAGCGGAAAGACGACTCTTTTCAACCAGCTGACGGGTTCCAGACAGCATGTGGGCAATTTCCCGGGCGTTACCGTCGACCGCAAGGACGGCGCGATCCTGGGGCAGCCGCATACCGCCATCACGGATCTGCCCGGCATATATTCCATGTCTCCCTATTCCAGCGAGGAGCTCGTTTCCAGGGATTTTGTGCTGAATGAAAAGCCGAAGGCGATCATCGACATAGTGGACGTCACCAATATCGAGCGCAATCTCTATCTTACCATGCAGCTTCTGGAAATGGACATTCCCGTCGTGATAGCGCTGAATATGATGGACGAACTGACCGGAAACGGCGGTTCGGTGGACGTGAACGCCATGGAGGCCATGCTGGGAGTTCCCGTGGTGCCCATAGCCGCGGCTAAAAACCAGGGCGTACAGGAGCTGGTGAACCACGCGGTCCATATAGCGAAGTACCGGGAAAAACCGACTCGCCAGGATTTCTGCGATGAAAAGGATCACAACGGGGCCGTGCACAGATGTCTGCACGCGGTGATCCATCTGATCGCGGATCACGCCGAGGCGGCCGGGCTTCCGGTCCGTTTCGCCGCCTGCAAGGCGATAGAAGGGGACAGCCTGATCATAGACCGGCTCTCACTGGACCAGAACGAAAAGGAAACGCTCGAGCACATCACGCTGCAGATGGAGAAGGAGCGCGGGCTTGACCGGAGCGCGGCGATCGCCGATATGCGCTTCGCTTTTATCACGAAGGTCTGCTCGGCCTGCGTACGAAAGCCCGAGGAAAACCGCGAGCACGAGAGAAGCCGTAAGATCGACCGCGTCCTGACCGGCAGGTATACGGCGATCCCGGTTTTCATCGGGGTGATGGGCCTGGTGTTCTACCTGACGTTCAACGTGATCGGCGCCGGCCTGCAGGACCTGCTGGCGATCGGGATAAAGGCACTGACCCTCACCGCGGACCGGGCGCTGACGGCTGCCGGAGTCAACGACATGCTTCACGGTCTGATCATCAACGGGATATTCGAGGGCGTCGGCAGCGTTCTGAGCTTTTTGCCGATCATTGTGACCATGTTTTTGTTCCTCTCGCTGCTGGAGGACAGCGGCTATATAGCCCGCGTGGCTTTCGTCATGGACAAACTGCTGAGAAAGCTGGGCCTTTCGGGACGAAGCATCGTTCCGCTGCTGATCGGGTTCGGATGTACGGTCCCCGCCGTCATGGCGACGCGTACTCTTCCGAGCCAGCGCGACCGGAAAATGACCATACTTCTGACTCCGTTCATGAGCTGCACCGCGAAGCTCCCGATCTACGCGTTTTTTGTGGACGCGTTTTTCCTGCGGCACAAGGCGCTTGTCATGATCGGGCTGTATGTGCTGAGCATCCTGATCGGAATTGTCGTCGCCTTTCTTTACAAAAAGACAATGTTCCGGGGAGAGGCGGTCCCCTTCGTCATGGAGCTTCCGAACTATCGCATGCCGAGCGCGCGCAATACCCTGCAGCTCCTTTGGGAGAAATCGAAGGATTTTCTGCAGAGAGCGTTTTCGGTGATCCTTGTCGCGACGATCGTGGTATGGTTTCTCCAAAGCTTCGATTTCCGGTTTAACCTTACCGCGAATTCGCGCGACAGCATTCTCGCCGGGGTCGCCGGCTTCCTTACGCCGGTGTTTGCTCCGATCGGACTGGGCGACTGGCGGATCGTGACCTCGCTGATCTGCGGCTTCATGGCAAAGGAGAGCGTCGTTTCCGTAATGGAGGTGCTCTTCGGCGCGCAGGGCGGCGTGGCCGCGGCCATGAGCCCGCTGCCGGCGCTGTCGATGCTCGTTTTCAGCCTGCTTTATACCCCGTGCGTGGCGTCCGTGGCGTCGGTGCGCCGGGAACTCGGGCGCGGATGGGCGCTGTATATCGTGTTCTGGCAGTGCGCGGTAGCGTGGGGCGCGGCTCTGCTCGTGCGCGTGATCGGCCAGATGGCGGGCATGGTCTGAGGAGGGGAAAACATGAACTTGGCGGATATCGTTATCATTGCCGGCGTGGCTTTGGCGGTGTTTCTGGCGCTGCGCCGTATGTACAGAATGAAAAAGAGCGGCTGTTCCTGCGGCTGCTCCGAATGCGGCAGAAACTGCGCGGGCGAGCGCCGCGGATGAGGCGGACAGAAAAACGGCCATCGTGAGATGGCCGTTTTCCGTTCCGCCGCAGGATCAATGCGTCCGGTACCAGTCTTTCGCGTAATTCATATAGACGTCGTTCACGACGTCCATTTTGTTCTTCCCGCTGCCGCTCAGTCTGCCCATGGCGTACGCGGAAAAGATGAAGCCGCCGTTCGGGGCCAGCTCATCCACATACCGCATGAGGGCTTCCCGGAGCGATTCTTCGTCGACTTCCCCGTAGGTCATGGGATCCTGCGGGTCCCAGCCTCCGGAGATGATGAGGCCGCGCCCGTATTTTTTCTTGATGGCCGCAAGGTCGTTGGAGGGCTGGGCGGGGTTCCAGGACCTGACTCCGAAATCCATCCAGTCTTCTATAAAGGCCTCGCAGCAGCCGCAGTCGTGCATGTCGAGATATACCCCGCTGTTGAGCACAATCTCCGCCTCTCTGGCGTGGAGCGGTTTGATCAGCTCCCGATAGGTCTCCGGCGAGATAAAGGGGGCCCGGGCTGTGGCCGTATCGTCGGGAATGCAGACCGCGTCCGGCTTATAATACAGGCAGATGTTTTTCAGCACCTCGCAGTTGAAGTCACACAGATAGCTCAGCATGGCATAGCACTCCTCCGGCTCCAGGGCGATCGCCATGAGCCCGTCGGTGTGTCCCATAAAGTCCATCAGGCGCTGGAAAATCTTGCCCCAGTAAAACACGAGCCCCGTGGTGCTGCGGTCGATCCCCTCCAGGTCCTTTTTTGCCAAAGTCTCCCAGTCCACGTCCGAGATGTCCGGGGCCTTGATTTTGTCCCGCCAGCGCGTGATGTCGTCCAGCACGTAATGGCCGGGCATCGGAATGGGGGCACCGCCGAATATCTCCTCCTTGCCGGTATACTCCACGCCGAACTCATCCCGCTTTACGCCGGGCTTTTTGACGTCGATAAACGCGGAGCATTTGAATTCGCGGAAACCGCGATTGGGGATGTACTCGGGCATTTCACCCCTGTACATCCTGAGCAGATTCTCTTTGGGTGACAGCATTTTTCTCCTTCTCTTTTCCTCGGGCCGGAGCCTCTCAAAACAGCGGCTCATTTGAACAGGCCGCGGATATCATCCCAGATCTCCGACGCGTCTGCCTGCGCTCCGTCCAGAGACAGACCCCAAACGACTCTGCCGGAGGAGGGCGGTTCATGCAGTATGCTGCTCACAAGGACACAGCGTCCATCCTTCCCGCACAGCCACAGCTCCGTGACGGTATCGTTTGCGGGACCCGTATAGTCTGTGCGGGGTATATACCGGATCCGTCTTGCCAGGGCATAATCCGCCTCCTCGCAATCCTGTGTCCGGACCGGATCCGGGAGCATAAGATACAGCTCCGAGAGACAGTATCTGTTTTCCGAATACAGATTCAGCGGCACGATCCTGCATCCGGTAAGGCTTCCGACTTTGCTGATGTCACCCTCTGGCGTATCCTCGCCCGGGAGGCAGAAGAGTGAAACGTCCCCCCACACCAATGCCGTATCAATGAACAGATGCAGTCCGATCTCATCGAGATCGCCGGGGTCGCCGGGAACCGTGATGTTTGTCAGCCCCGTGCAGCCCATAAAGGCATGGTCGCCGATGGTCGTTACACTGTCCGGGATGGTGACCTCCGTAAGCCCCGTACAGCCATAGAACGCATAGCTTCCGATCTCCGTAACGCTTTCGGGGATCTCGACAGAGCTGTATAAGATGCGATTTTTATACGCGCTGTCTTCAATGACCGTCGTCCCTTCCGGGATGACCAGAGCCACGCCGGCAGCGCCCGTCAGCAGGACGACCGCGCACACAGCCGAGAGAATGCACACTGCGGAACGGGCTGCTCTTTTCATGGGCGTTTCCTCCTTTTGCAAAATATACCGTGCCGCCCCTGCAGGCAGAGATTCAGCTCTCCTCATCGAACCATCGGTCCGCTTCCTCGCGGGAGCGAAAGACGGTGATCCGTCTGGTATCCCGGTACCGGCGCACCAGTTCATCGATCCGCGGGATCTGATCCTTCCGAAAATCAAGGATATACTGCCGAAACCCGGGATCGAATTCCTGTTCGATCCACGGCATGTCTTCGCGCGCCGTACCGATCCTGGAGGCGGCGCCCCGCAGACACTCCTCCGGAGGCAGATCCAGAAAGAAAACATCCGTACAGGCCTCAAAACGCAGCGGCAGGGTCCTCTGATAGTTCCCGTCTATGATCCATTCATCGGTACGCAGAACAGCCGAGAGCTTTTTGTCAAATTCCCCGCGCGTGACCGCAGTTCTGTCCGGCTTATGATACAGCATGTCCAGATAGTACAGCGGAAGACCGGTTTTGTCCCGCAGCTTTCTCGCGAAGGTGCTCTTCCCGGCGCCGGGGCAGCCGATCACGATGATTCGAGAGCCGTATTCCCGCATAGGCTGCCTCCGTTCCGGGACCGATCCCGATTTGTACGCATATTTTCCGAGTGCCGTTCAGCACAGAAGGATGCAAACGCATAGTATCACAAAAAGCACAGCACGGCAATTCTGTCAAAATTACCGTGCTTTTATGGAAAAAGACGGTTATTTCCATAAAGAGGCTGTGTTTTCGTCAATCGTTATTCGCTTCGTAAAGGCGAAGGAAGCGCCTTGCGCCTTCGACGAGGAAGGAGAAGTTCCGCTCGTCGCAGACGGTGTCCCGCGGCGTGTGGATCCGCGCCATATAGAGTCCGATGACAGGCGCCTTGTTCATTGCCGCCACCCCTACGGAGCAGGGAAAGTTGACCTGATCCGAGGGATAAAAGCCCCCGAGCGGACCGCAGAGGTGCACCTGCTTGTCCCCAGTGGAGAAGAAAGCCTCTTCGAGCGCCCTACCCGCGCGCTTTTTCGCTCTGCTGTTGTAAACGATCAGAATGTGATCGCCGTCCGAGACGCAGTCGAAATTGATGACGAGTCGGCTTTTAACTGCCTTTTTGTGCCGCGAACGGAAATATGCAGAGCCGAAGAGACCCGTCTCCTCATGGTCGAAGAAGACGAAGGCACAGCGCGCCTGCTCCTCCTCGCTCAGCGCGGCGATCAGCTCGCAGAGCGTCACAACACCGGAGGTGTTGTCATTGACGGTGTGCGGATTGGCAGGGCCGAGGATAAAGACATACAGGATCAGCGCGAAGGCGGTAAACCAGCCGAGCATGACCGCCAGCGGCGCGAAGACGCCCAAACCGATCAGCCCCCAGACCAGCAGCCCCGCCGATACGAAAAAGGGGATGAGGACCAGAAGCTGATACAGCAGATAGATCGGCAGATTCTTCGGCGTGACGAAATTCGGGAAAGGCAGCCGGGCGCAGGTGTCATAGTGCGCAGTGAAAAGCACGTCGGCGCTGTCGGGGTCGCCCAGCACGAGGTTGCGGCAGTGCGGCCATCCGCCCTCCTCGACCTTAAGGCCGGGCAGCCGGCGCTGCAGCAGGTCGATGAAGCGCTGCTTCTGCGCCTTCGTTTTGCGTACCTGACGGTCGCGCAGGATCTCACGGGACAGTTCGGTCATAAAAATTATCTCCGTATATGATGCGGCAGCTTCAAAACGGCGAGCCGGTGTGCCGGGATCGGGCTTTATAGATAAACACCGTCCCATCT
>JAEEGI010012778.1_pt1 | contig 17896 bp, 10 predicted proteins | sample 8958751 | NCBI WGS metagenome assembly JAEEGI01 (sample SAMN16246545, study PRJNA631951) | gut metagenome | biome: gut microbiome; feature: rumen; material: KS-attached | host: Bos | place: Iran: Karaj | collected 2018-10 | reverse complement strand
AAACATAAAGTCCTCTAGGAAAGGAATATTCAATATCTTTATTAGAATAAATAAAACCAAATTAATTAGTTTGAACTTATTTTTTAATTTTATTTTTATCTAGCTTAAAAAATATTTTATAATATTAAAAGATATATAATATAAAAAATTTTATAAAAAAAAATCAATTTTTTTTAAATAAAAATATCAAATGAAAAATAAAAATAATTTTAAATTTATTACATTTTAAAACAAATTAGTATTTTTTGAAAATCTTTATTTTCTTAAAGAAGTAAGTAAACCTTTTTCAAATTCATCAACTTCATTTTGTAAATAAGGTCTTAAAAATGAGAAACTTAAATTATTTTTATTATTTCTATTACTAACACTTCTAAAACCTTTTTGAAATTTATGACAAGGAGGAGGATTAATGGAAACAACATAATTTAATTTAGAAGGATTAATTAATTCTTTTTTTTCTAAATTATGTAAAGGCATTTCTGGTCTAAAAGTTATAGTAGGTCTATTAATATATCCATTTTCAGAATAATTTTCTGTTTTTAAAGTTTTATTTAAGTTTATTAAATGATTTCTAACTTTATTATCTGATGATATTGGTAATTTTATTGATTTATTTAATAGTGAAGAATTTCTAAATGAATTTGATGATTCTTTGTAAAAAGATGTTAAATTTGATAATGGCTTTGTTGATGACAAAGAATCTAATGTTTTAATGGTTGACATGTTTTTTTATTTTTATTTAATTGTTAAATTTTTATTCTTGGGTTTTTTATATATTTTTTTTAATTTTTTTTATTGGTTTTTTAAAATTTTTTTTTAGTTTATTATATAAAATTTTGTCATTTGAAATTAATTTAATTTTACTTTTTAAAAGATTTAAAATGTCTGATAATTTAAATATTGAAGAAAAAAATGAGGAAGAAACAAAGAGAATAAATATTTTAGAAACAAAATTAAATATTAGTGATAAAAGTAGAGACTTTTATGAAATAAGTAATGATCAAATTTTAGATTCAGAAATAATAGATAAATCAATTGTTAGTGATAAAATAATAAGTTCTCAAAGAATTGTAAATGTTGAAAAAGATAATATATTAGAAGAACCTGAAATAACAAATCGTCAAATTGAGAAAAGTTTAGATTCAGAAAATAATATTTTAAATACTAAATATAATGATAATACTTATTTTATTCATTGTAGAAATTGTATGAAAATTATTTCTATTGAAGAAAGTAAGTATATATTTTAATAATTAGAAAAGATTATTTATGAGAAAAAAAAGTTTATTAAAATTAATGTTAATAATAATATTTTTAATGTTATGAAAATTCATTCTCAAAATTCTTTATTAATTAAAAATGGAAAAGATAAAGAAAATAAAATTTTAAATTATGATTATGTAAAATGTATTAAATGTAAATTACTTATAGGATGTTTTATTGATGATTATTTTTATTTTTTGAAATCAAAAATAAAATTAAAAAAAGAAAAAGAAATTTCATGTAATTTAGTTTCTTTAAAAGAAGAACTGTTAAATATTTTCAATGATAAATTATGTGATATTTTAAAAAAAACTAATATAAATATTTCAATTTATAAAAATCAAATATTTAAAAACTCATTAGATAAATTTTCCTCTTATAAAAAAAAACAATTTGATATAACATTTATAATTCATAAAATTGAAGGAAGAGTTTTTTTATTAGGAAATAATGGTTATTATAATAAAATAATAGAAGTATTAAATTTAAAATTCACAAATAATATATTTTTTATTCTTTTAGTAAAAGAATATGATGAAATAGAAAATAATAAAATGATAGAAGAATTAATAATGAATGGAGGTGAAGAAGAATTAAAATCATTTTATGATAAAAATAAAATAATGTTTTTAGATAATTATGATTTAGAAAATAATATTAAAAAAAATGAACAATTATTCATAAATTTATTTGAAGATTTATTTTATAATTTTCCTTTGTTTTTAAAAGAAGAATCAGATGAAGAATGTGAAGTTGAAAATAGAGAACAATATATTAAAGATAAAAACACAATAGATGATTTAGCAAATTATATTTCAAATGGAGGTCAAAATAATATTTTTGGAAAATGTTTTAATTAATTATTCAATAATAATATAAACCTTTAAAATTATATAATAATAACTCAAATAAATTATATTTAAAAACCAAAAAAAATATTTTAATTATTTTCAATATAATATAAATAAAATATAATAAATTAAAATGTCAAAAAAGAATGAAGAAATTAAACCTAAAAGATCTTCTTTAAAAAATTCAGATCGTTTAAATCCAGATGAAATTATGGCATTTTCAAAGAAAAGAAATAGTGTCAGTTGGAAACTTGGTTCAAATTTACATTTTGATGAAGTTAAAGCAAAATTTAATATTAAAGAAAAAAAAGAAGAAAATGAACATGATAAACAATTCAAAGAAGCCAGAAGAAAAAGTATTAAAAATGAATTTTCACTTGCTAAAGAATTATTGAAAAATGATAAAGAAATTTTAGAAATTGAAAATGAAGAAGGAGATGATATTAAAGAAAATACTCATAAAAATGAACATATTAAAGATGACAGTGATAGTGGAGAAGAAGAAGGATAATTAATAATATCTTTATTTATTTTTGTTAAAAAAGGGTTTTTTAAAATAATTTTTTTTAATATTTTCATTTATTTTAAATTAAAATATCACAGTTAAATATTATATATTTTATAAACATGGGTATTCCATTCTTATAATAAAGATATATGTAATAATTAAATAAGTTATATTTTATTAATAATAATAATTGAATTAAATCAATTAGAAAGATAAAAGAATTAATCTTATAAATCAGAATTTGAAAAAAAATAATTCTGAATTAAACACTTATATTTATTAATTGTCTATTATCTTAAATAATAAAAGAAAAAAATACCACAATAAAAATATACTTTGAATGTTAATAATAAGAAATTTTTAACCCAAAAATCATCTAAAAAATTAATAATATTTTTTATATATTTAAATAAAAGGTTGTTTTAATTTATTTATTTTAGGTTTTTTTACATCGACAAAATTCATCTTTTATTTCAGGATAATCTGAACAAGTTCTATTGTATCCATTAATTTTACATAATACACTTCTTCCTTTTAAAGAATAACCATAAGAATTTCCTTCACCATAAATAATATGTATTAAAGTATCATGAATATCATAAGGAGTGATTAAAATTTGTTGATTTTCAATTAAAAATTCATCTTTTTCAAAATCATATAATATTAAATAAAAAACACCTAAAGTTTTCTCAATTTCAAAATCTTCAAATTGAATTACATTATAAAATCCAGGCATATTATTTCCATGATCAGAAACAATAAATAAAGCAGTATTTTTTAAATAATCATTAATATAAAAATCAAATAAAAAATCATACAAAGGTTGATCTAAATATTTAATAACTTCACCAGTTCCTTCATGAGCATCAATAAAACTTAATCTTAAATACTTTTTATTTTTAGGATATAATTCCCAAAATTTTTTCCCATATTCTAAAACATATTCAAAAGTATCTTTTCCATATAAGCATTTTCTTATAATTGAAAAAGGACCTTTATGTAAAGGATAAGGATTATTTCTATCATAATAATTAGGATCACAAAACATCGCTATATTTTCATGATCAAAATTAGAGAAATTTACAAATACTATATTATAATGTGATTCAACAGCAAAAACTTCTTTAGAACATAAATTAGATGATTGACCTGTTATGAAACCATTATTTTTTAAATAAAATAATATATCTCTTCCTAATCTTGAAGTCATTTTTTTACCATAAAACATTGGTTGAACATTTATTTGAGTGAAAGGAGCAAAATTATGATATTTTATAAATTGATATGATCTATATTTTGTGGTTTTATTATATTTCATAAATGTTTCAATAAAATTTGATACTTTTGGCATTTTTCTTAAAAAATGAACCCTACTTATACTGTCTATATATATAAAAAGAATTTGGTTAAATTTTGATTTAAAATAATTACTTTTTTCTCTCTTTTTTCTGCTCTTTATTAAATGTATATTTTTATGAAGATTCATTTTTATTGTTCCTATATTATCTTTTGAGAAATGTAATGTTATTTCTGGTTTTTCATTATTTTTAAATCTTTTTGTTTTTTCCATATCATATATTTGAGATAATACTTTTTTATTAAATTGGAATAAATTTTTTTGATTATGTAAAGACATTTTTATAGTTATTGGAAAACCAAATATTCTTGTTTTATTAAATTTTGAATTATTTAACATATTAATTAATATTTCTCTTTCTTTATATCTATTTGTAAGTTTATCACAAGAATTTCCTATTAAAGGACTTAAATCAAATACATTATCATAAAAATTTATTCTACATTTTTTAGGCGACATTAATTCACATTTATATAATGTATTATTATTTTCTATTTTAGTATTATTTAAACCAATAATCCAATCCGAACAATTTGATTTTTCTATAATTTTCTCTCTTAAAATATAAAAGATTATTAATAAAAAAGAAAAAGAAAAAATAAAAGTTTTATAATATTTTTTCAAAAGAATTTTAATAACAATATTAATAATACAAAGAAATAAAATAATTAAGAATACTAAAATGAGAAAAATAGATAAATTATATTGTCCATGTTTTTCAAAAGTAGAACCATGATCATGGGAAAAAAATGATAAATACCCTATAATTAAATAAAATATATGAAATAAATGTATAAATCTTATAATACATAAAAAAATAATTACACTTGTTATTATTGAAGAATATAAACAAAAATAACCTAATTGATAAAAAAATTTAGGTTTTAATACTTCTAAACATTCTACTTGAGTTCCTTTACATCCATTTAAACTTTTATAATAAAAATAAAAACCTAAATAATTGATACATATTATCATTAATTCAAAAATTATTTTAATAATCAATATAAATAAACCATATAATTTATAACACACATCAAATTTATCATTATTTTCTTTATTTTTTAAAAGAATTAAATGAGTGCTTTCAGTTTTTTTATTTAAATCTCTTATTTTTTCCTTTTTAATATTTTCCATAATTAAATAAAAAATAAAGTAACAAAAGAAATTTTTACTTTATTTTAAAAAAATTAATTAATTTATATATTATCTTTTTTCAATTGTTAAATAAAAATCAATCATTCTTTTTTTTAAAATAATTACTATTTAAAATAATGTGGTTTGAATATAATATATTATAATATTATTTATTTTTATTTATAAAAGAAAAAAATTTTAAATCATTATCCAAAAAAATAAATATTTCAATTATTTAAAATTCAAATAATTAAAATTTTTTTAGTCTAATTTAATCAAATTACATCTTATAACTTGATTAAAATTCCCTTAAAAAACCAGAAATAAAATCCCAATAAAAAACCTTTTAAAAAAACCCAAATAAAAAAAAAGACAAAAATAAATAATGAAAACAAATAATTTGAAAACTAAATTTTATTTTATAAAAAAAATCAAAAATAAATATTAAAAAAAATGGAATCATCAGATTTTGTATTTATCTTCATTCAAGAAGAGGTTCCAGTAAGAACAAAAAGAAGAATAGTAATGATACAAACAGCCTTAGATCAATTAAATATAGAAAGTAGATCACCTCATGAAGGAGAAACACCTTTAGACTTAATAAAAAAAGGAGATTTTAAACCTCAATTTTTAATAGTTAATCTGCAACATCCAGAGTTAGAAGAAATATTAACAGCAATGAAAGATTTATATCCTTCAACTTCAATAATATTATTATATCCTCCTTCAGAAATGGAAAAATTACAAAAAATTCAAGAAAAATATAAAATTAAATATGATATGGAAGGAAATAATATTAATACTTTCAATTTAAATAATTTATTCTTAAAAGTTAGAAGTGATAGAGCTTTTATGCAAAAAAATCAAAATACTAATCAAAGATATACTTTAATTCAAAGTTTAGGTCATGGTGCTTCTTCTAATGTTGATTTATATTATGATAATGTTTTAAATAGAAAAGTTGCTATTAAAAAAATTCAAGTTGAAGGAATGAAAGAAGTTGAAGCTGATAATAAAATAAATAAAGAAGTTGAAAATATGAAAAATATTAAAATACCAACTTCAATAGAATTTTATAATTATGAAATAGAAAATGATAATCGTTTTATATATATGGAATATGCTGATAAAGGAACTTTAGCATCTCAAATAAATAATTATTTAGTTAATGGAGGTAAATTTTCAACAGAACAAATATTTGATTATTTATGTGATATAATGTTAGCACTTTTTGCTTTGAATCAAAAAGGAATGATTCATAGAGATATTAAAAGTGAAAATATTTTATTAAAGAATGAAACAATAAATGGTGAAAATTATATAATTGCTAAATTAAGTGATTTAGGTATAAGTAGACAAATTGATGGTGTAATAGGTTCATTAACTTTATGTGGAACACCATATTATGTAAGTCCTGAAATTGCAGCAGGAAAAAAAAGATATGAATATAATGTTGATATATGGTCTTTAGGTGTTGTTTTATATGAAATGATTACTTTAAGATTACCTTGGTATGATCCTAATTTATATTCTCAAGAATTATTTCAACTTGTTTTCACTACGAAATATCCTCCTTTACCTGAAGGAACTGATCCTTATTTAAAATATTTAATCAGTATTATGTTAAAAAAAGATCCTAAAAGAAGAGCTAATTTAACTGATATATTAAAGTTAGATTTTGTTTATGAAAAAGTTACTCAAATTATTAAGAAATATCATTGGGAAGATGTTAAAGATTTTCAAGGAATTAAAGAATTAGAAAAAGATATTAAACCTTGTTATTATTTTTTAAAATTATTTACTGATGAACAATTTGATATTATATCTGATGCAAGTATTTTATGTTCTTATTCTCTATCTTGTTCTTATAAACCAGGTTATTTTAGTACTGTTATTAATGAAGCTAAAAGAGGAGATGCTTTATTAGAAAGTTTTGATAAAATTAAAGAATGGGAAAATGAAAGTTTATCTTATAAAGAAGAAACTATAAATAATTTATTAAAACAAATTTTAATGAGTGGAGCAATTGTTCCTCTTTCTTATAATATTAAAGATATTCAAAATGAAGAAGAAGTTGAAAAATATGTTGATGCAATGATTCAAAATCCAAGTAGTTATTATTTTAAATCTTCTCTTTTAATGTTTGAAAGTATTTCTGGAAATATTGATAATTCTAATATATGTTATTATACTATTTTTGATGAAAATAATAAACCTGAAAATTTCGATTTTCTTGCTTTATCTCAATTTATTTTAAAACAAGGAAAATCTTTAGCAAAAAGTGAAAATATTAAAGATCCAATTTTTTTAATTACTACTGATAAAAGATATATTAATTTTAAACAAGGAATTTCTTATTTCCAAGAATGTGATATTTTCCAAATACCATATGATGAAAATAATAAAGCTCGTTTAGCTTTTCTTTTAAATATTTATCAAATTATGATGATTCATCATTATTTTAATATAGTTCAAAAAAATAATAAAACTAAAGCAGGGTTATTAAGTTATTTCCAATATAACATTGGAATAACTTATAAATTTAAAAATTTTAACTTAAATAATTTAGAATTAAAACATGTCATTTTTAGGAATAATAAACCAGTACCTGGAAGTTATATGAAATTATTATATCAAAGTGATAAAAAATGTACTTTACTTCCAAATTTTGAAGATTTAAGACCTTTATTATTATTAACTGATTTATCTGAATATGAATCAGATGACTTAATATTGAAATTATTTAATGAAAAAGAAGTTGATGAACAATTAAACGATATAACTTTTAAATTTCTTCAAAATCATATGTATTATCAAGATGAAGAATTATATATAGCTAAATTTATTCAACCTTATTTAAGTGATTTTGGTGGTTCTCCTGAACCAAAAGGATTGTTAGAATTTTTATTAAAATTTATTATCATGCATAAAGACTTTACTTCTAAAGAAAGTATGGAGCCTTATAAAATTAGAATCAATGAAAATGATATGAAAAATTTAGAATTTTTTAATTTAAAATTTATTGATCTTGTTAACAATGGATATGTTAAAGTAAAGTATGCTTAAGTATTTAATTATTTGAATAATTAAAAAAAATAATAATGTATATGAATGATAGCTTTTTTATAATTTTATTAAAATAATATTTAGAAGTTAAAATTAAATTAATTATACTTTGGTATTTATTTTTAAATAAAGAATGTACAAATAATAAAAAAATAATTAAGAAATTTTTATCTATTAATAAATAAATAAATGAAATATAAACTAGTTTAAAAAATTATAAAAATGGATGTAAAATTTATATTAAGTAAATATTCACCATCACTTTCTAAAGATATTTTTCCTTTTGAATTTAGAACAAATCCAAATGTTTATAGTGCCGAATCTCAAGAACCAGAAATATATTTATGTTCTTTAAAACATTTTGATAAAAATTTATGTTTTTATAATATTAAATTAACAACAAATTTAAAAGAAAATTTATTCCCAAAAGAAAAATATGAAATTAAAAAAGATTTAAATCAAATTATTGAAAAAATTGATATTGATGATTTATTTGGTAAAGTTAAATTTACAACAATTGATGTTTTTGATAAAGATTTTAATATTGATAATATTGAAGAAAGTATTATTAAAACAAATATAAAAAAAATAATTAATGAAAATAAAATAGTTCCTTATGAAAAAAAAGAAAAAAGACAATGGTTTATAATAGGAATGAGAGGATATGGACCTTATAATGATCAAGAAATATATAATTTTTTAATAAAAATTAATATGAGTAAAGATAATACTGCAATGAAAAGTAAATTAATGGTTTTAGAAAAAATTTCAGATATTTTTTACACTGTTGATTCTTGTTTAGAAGAATTAAATAAAACTTTGTTAATACCTAATAATTATAATATTTTTCCTAATATGAAAAATAATAATGAAAAAAAAGAAGGAAATGATTTTGATCATATGAAAAATTCAAAAGAAATTTCAAGACCAGTTTATACAAGAAGATATAGTAAATTTAATGATAATAATATTCAAAAAATTTTAAATAACAATGATAATAAAAATCAATATTATAATAATCACTTTTCTCTTATTAATAACCATCCTAAATTACAAAGAAGAATTAGTTTAAATAATTATTATAATAATAAAATATTTAAAAAAGAATTTAAACAAGGGAATTCTAATTTAAATAAAAATAAATTACAACGTAATTATAATAGACAATCAACTTATACAAAACATTTAAGTGAATTAGATAAATTATTTGCTTTTAATCCAGAAGAAAAAGAAGAATTAAATAAAAATAAAAATGAAAATGTTAAAGAAGTAATTCAAGAAGTTGATGTAGAATCAATTTTCTCTTAAATTAAAATAAATAATTTAAATAATTAATAAATTATATTCTTATTTGATCAATTTATTTTTTATTAATTTAAGATTTTACGAATTATATTTTAAAATAATAAATTTATGCAATTTATGTCTAATTTTCAATTAAAATTAAAAAGAGAAAAAAAGTTGTACAAAGAAAATAAATAGATTATTAAACAAGAATGGAAAAAAAATATAAATTAAATGATTAAATTTATTTCATTGTGTCTCATATCATTTTCTGTAATTATTATAAATAATAAAAGATCAGGAGACACAATGAATAAATATGATAAAAAAAGTTCTTTTGAATCATGTATTAAATTAAGAGAAAAAGTGAAAATTTTAAATTTAAAATGTGAAGATATTCTTCAAGAAAAAAATGATGAAAAGGAAAAAACTGAAAAATCATTTAATTCTAACTTTTTTTTTAAAGAACTAATAAAACCAAATTTTTCGAACGTTATTAATATTAGAGAAACGAATAATTATGTAAAAAAAATAAATAAAAAAGATAAAGTTAAACTTATGAATTTAGTGAAATCATTAAAAGATATTCATTCTGATTTTTAAAATATTTTTTATATAATTCTGTTGATATTAAATTAGATAAAATTATTATAATCTTTATATTATTTATTATTTACATTCATGTGAAATTCTACAAAAAATTTAAAAAATATTCTTTTTTAATTTTTAAATTTAATATTATTATGAAAGCAGCTCAAAGAAAAAAACAAAGAGAAAAAGAAATGAGTATAAATTCATCTTCAAAGAATGAAAGTTCAAATTCAAAAAAAGATAAAAATAGTTATATAATATTTCAAAACACAAAAATAAATAATGAATCTCAAAATAATTTAATTTTAAATTTACCAACAAATTCAATTAATTCAAGTGCTCCTTCAATTTCAAATACAAATAGTAATAATACAAATACAAATAAAAATTTGAATAAAGTATATACAAGGAAAATATTAAAAAATTCATTAATGACTGTTAATTCTGCTGCAAAACCAGCTGAAGAAGATTATGAAATTATAAATTCAAATAATAATCAAATTCCTAAAAGTAACAGAAGTAAAGTTCATTATAATGATAATATAATGAGTCAAAATGTTATTAAAACTAATTTACATCATAAAAATAGTTCTAAAGATTTTAAAAATAAAAATAATAGAAATTCTTCTAAAAATAATTCTTTAAAAGATAAAAAAAATAATAGTTTAAAAAATGTAATTCCAAAAAAAACAAATAAAAAAAATCAAAATATAAATTTTGATAATAATTATAACAGTGATAATGTTAATAATAATATCAATGATAATGATAATAATCATTTAAATGATATTAATTCAATTTCAAGTTTTTTAGATAAAAAAAATAACTTATCTCCAAAAGAAAAAAAAAAGAATTTATCTAAAATGTTTAAATTACTTAATACAGATGTTTCAATAGATAATTATGAAATAGGAAAAAATATTAGTTATATAGAATCTAAAAAAGAACTTGATAAATTACAAGAACAATTTATTGAAGAAGAAAATAAATTACAAATTTTATTGAGTAAAAATAATACAGAAGCACAAAAATATGTTGAAACAATCATTAAATTACAAAATCAATTATTAAATTCTCCTCAATGGGATGTTATTACTTTAGAAGAAGAAAATAAAATTGATGATATTAAAATTAAAAAATTAAAAGAAAAAATTGAACTTATGAAAGAAGAAAGTGAAAAAGAAATTGAAGAAATTCAAAATATTAAGTTTGATGAAATCAATGATACTATAAGAAAAGAAATTGAAAAAGTACAAAATTTAAAAAAAACTATATTAAAATTTAAAGGCAGAGAAATTCCTGAAGAAATTACAAAAGAAATTGAAGTTGTAATGAAATATAAAAATGGGATATAAATAAATATATTTAATTTATTATAATTTTAATTGTTTTTAATGAAAAAAATTAAACACAAATAATATATTTAAAGTATTATAAATTTTATAATTTAAATTCCAAAAATGGAAAAAACATTCCTATTATTTTTTATTATATCTTATTTTTTCAAATATATATATTTGGAAATAAGAACAAATTCCCCATTATATTGCTTAAAAGGAAAAACATGTGAACTTCAAATAATAAGTGAAGAAGCATTTACAGAAGAACAAAATTGTACTTTAAGTGAGAATAAAACCATATGTTCATGTACATATGACACAATAAATGATAATCAATCAAATATATGTAATGGATATAATTTTATTGTTATTGTTTTTTCAATATATTTTTCTAATGATGATGAAGAACCAATGTACATAAAGATTGAAAATTATGATGAACTTAATAATATAACAATTATAAGTGTATCAGATAATAATGAATTATATTCAAATGAAGGAGATATAATTAAATTAGATTTGTATGATTATGTTACAGGTGAATTATATTTTTCCATTAATAATAATCAATCTACTAATAAAACAGTTGATTCAGGAACAATTATTTTTCCTTTAATTTACTTACAAACTTATTCTCCAAATTATATTTCAACTGTTGAAGATATAAATGTACCATTTATTGTACCTATTAGTTCATCTGATTTTGAAGAATATTTTAAATCTCCAAAATTGAAATTAAAAGATACATTTTATGATTTAACTGAAACTGGAAATACTTCTGAAATAGATGACATTACATTTAAATATTATTCTACTGAAAACATTTCTTTTCCTCCCTCAGATACTATGTATGAAGGATATCTAATTTTTCAATCAATATTTGAGAATAATCAATCAGAAAAACTTTTTTTTACTCCAATTGATATTAATATATCTAAGAATACATTTTTCTGTTTTCTTAATCCAAAAAAACCCAATGTGAAAATTATTATTTTAGGTTTTAATATGGGTTTCAATGGAACTATTATTGCTAAAAATTCAACAGGAGAAACTATTGATACTATATATGAAGACAATATATTAGAAATTAAAGATGAAAATTTCGGGGTTTATGATATATATATTTTAATTGAAGAATATTATGAAATTAAAACATCAGCTCAATTTTTTATTTTATATCGTATTGCTTTTGAAGAAAATCAAATTAAGTTTGGGAGATTTATCTCTCCTTATAACATTTCATTATATTTAAAAGATATTATTATGATTAATAAAGTTTATGCTGTTCTGATTAATAAGGACAATAATGAACAAGATGATACTATTGAATTTACTTTTGATGAAGAAACTAAATTATTTTCATTAAAAAATCCAATTGAAAAAGCAGGAAATTACCAATTATCTATTATAAATAAATATGATTCTACAGATATTATAGATTATCCTTTTGTAATTTATGATACAATTAATCTAGAAAAAAAATATATTCCAGTAAATAATACTATATCAGTAACATATCCAACAAATGTAGTTGATATTCTATTAAACAATATTTCCATAAATCAAATTTTAAATGTGTCTGAAACATCAATTGATATTTTAATTAATAGAACCGGAATAAATACTATAACTCTTTTATTACCTAATAATACCTTATATGAAGTAGGAAATATTACTGCAATTCCTGATAATTATTTTCAAATTAATTATACTAAATGTATAACAGGTAAAAATTTTCCAAATGAATTTGAGTTGACTATAATTACTAGGACAACTTCAAGAATAATAGATTTATCATATTTTTACTTATCATATCAAAAAGATACTAATAATACAAATGTTGAAATTATTGAAAATAAATTTCCAAATAATAAAATTTTTACAATACCGTATGAACCAAATAATTCATATATAATTAAAATATATGAAAAAAATTATGATAATTATGCAAATATATCAATATCAAGTCCAGAATTTACAAGTTATGTAATTGAATCTCCTTCTTTTAAATCATCGATTGTTTTTTCAAATGTAACTTGTTCTTTACAAAATTTAAAGGCTTTAATTCAAATGGAATCAGAAACTGAAAATGAAAGTCAAGAAAGTGAAGAAAGTGTAACATTATCAAAAGATATTATATTAAATATAACATGTCCAACTACATTTTCAGGAAATTATATCAAATGTTCAATTTTAGATTCTTTTCCAAAATTTGGTAAATATTCTATATTCTTTAATGATTATTTAATTGGTGAAGCACATATATCGGGAGATTTATTGCCAAATGATCCACAATTAAATTTTGATGTAAATGAATTAAGAGAAAATAGAACAATTTATTATGAATTAATAGGAAAATTATTTGATATTAATTATATAGATTATCTTGTTTTAGATAATAAAAACATAACAAGTTATAATATTTATTCAAATAATTCAATATCTTTTTTTAAGGAATTATTACAAGGATTATATTATATCACAGTATATAGAAAAAAAATAAATATATCTGAAATAATTGAAAATGATACTTCAATCATAAATTCTTTAAGAATATCAATTCCAGTTGAAATAAAATTAAATTATTTGGATATTAAATGGATAAAGCATAATGAATCAAGTTCAACAATAAATTATTTTATTTTAGATGAAAATTTTCGTTTTGTGGAAGGAATGACATTATTTTTAAGATCAATATATGAAAGAGTAGAAACTAATAGAACAAAATGTGTGGAAAGAATTAGACAATGTAGTTTTGAAATTAGTGGAGCTTCTCCTATTGGAACATATAAATTTTTACTTGTTTTACCAACAAGTGAATCATATGTAACCACAGATGTTATTATTATTTCTGATAAAGAGGTTCCTTCATTCACTCCTACTCCTTATTATATTATTTTACCTAATGTAACTTCAATTGCTAAAATTAGAATTACTGTAAATGAATATTATGGTGAAGTTATTGGGATTAAATGTGAAGGAGATGAAATTCTTGAATTTGATAATTTAGAAGTTACTACAACTATAAGTAGGAATAATAGTTGTTATTATTATACTTTATTTAATCAAGAAAAATATAGTGTTTCTTCTATTGAATTTAATATATATAATTCTTTTAATGAAATTGCATCAATTACAGGTGATATTGTATCAGATAGTTGTTATTATATTAATGATTATGAAAAAATTTCCATAGCATTTTATCATAAAGGGTCAAAAATAAATATTTTACAATTTAATAATTATATTCAAAATTTAGTACTTTATTTATCTAATGAAGATTGGTTTTTTGATTTTGTTTATAATGAGAATGGATATAATGAATTTGATATGAATTTAGATTTAATAGAGGGAAAATATGACTTAACAATTGTAGATTCTTTAAGCAATGTAGTAGAAATTATTCCAGATATTATATTAACTGATGCAACTTTTGATACTTTTGGTTCTATCAATTATGTAACTAATAATAGTATATATAATATAGATAATTTATTATGTATTTTAGAATTTAACTTTTATTCTGATTCATCTAAAAAAAATTGTAATCAAATTTATGAAGAGAACAATAATAAATATAAAGTAATTATTACTTGTACTAATTTATCTTATGAAAAATATTATTTATATATTAACAATCATAAAGGAATGGAATTACCTATTCAATTTTATCGAACAAATATTTTAGATCCAGGAATTTCTTTTTCAATAATTCAACCAAATGCTTTAATTGAAGGAATTGATAATGAAATCCATATTAAATCAAATGAATTTTATATTCCTTATACAAAATCAATTGAAATATATAAATATAATTCTACTGATAATTCATATGTTGATCAAAGAACTTTTAGTGTAAATGAAGAAGATAGTAGTTTAATTATTTCATTTATTGGAAGTGATTATGCAATTATTAATATAAATTCTCCTAAAAATGGATTTACTTATTTTATTCATTCAATAGAAGATATTAATAATAATAAACTAGAAAATTTAACTCCAAGTTTAGCATTAAAAGTTGAAACTTGTACCATAAATAAATATCAATTTTTTGTAAAAGATATAAGTGAATTAATAAAAATTATAATATGTAAAGATGAAAATGAAGCAAATAAAATTTTAGAATATTGGAAAGATAGATATAATAAAGGTTTTCCTGAAGGATTTCAACATTGTGAAAATTCATTAAGTGAAATATTCTGTAATTTAGAATCTGATATTCAAATTCCATTAATAATATCAATCAATTTTGATGATGATATATTATTTAATGTTAAATTTTATAAATATACAATAAGTCATTTATGTCTTCTTTTGCCATCTTCTTTTCCCATTATTATGTCAATTTATGGAGATAAAGATGAAAAATTTATTGTGAATTATAGTGGTGAAACTTTGCCTTTTACAGTAAAGAGTGGAGAACAATTTTCTCTTCCAAATTTAAATGTTGATAATAGTCCAGTTAAAATTGTTGTAAATGATAATGAACTTGAAGATAAAATTATGCTTTATGAAAAAATAGAAATAGAATATTATATCTATGAATTGGATAAAGATAATTTAATATTTTCAGTGATTTTTCAAGTAACAGATAATTCTTTTGTTTATAAGCCTAATTCCATGACATTTTCATTAATTTCTGAAAATCTTTCAATTGATTCTGAGAAGTGTAAGGAAAAAGAAGGTTTTTATACTTGTGAATTTGATTTAGAAAAATTAGGTGAAGGAATTTATGATTTATATTTTAAAGATAAAAACAAATGTAATTATTTATATTTAGTTAATTCAAATTATTCTACTTCTTTATTCCCTGATTTTGGAATAGATGCTAATAATATGATTAATAATTCTAATTCAACTTTAATTTTTGATTCAGATATGAATTTATCAAAAATTGAAATTTCTCATCTTAAACTTATTAATCATAATGATCCAAATATAATTATAGAAAAAGATGATTATATAATAGAAGATGATTACACTATAATTTTTTCATTTGATTTTTCAAATGAAACTTATCAAATAATTGAAGGTTTATATACCTTTGATTTAAATATAAGAAAAAATGATGAAACAAGAACTTATTCAGATATTATTGAAATAAAAAGAGCTTGCAAACAAGATGAGGCAGAAGTTAATAATGGATATGGAGAATGTAAATATTGTATTGACAGAAATGAAAATATCACATTTTTTGATTATAATGCCAGAAATGATATAGATTCAAAAAGATGTATAAGTGAATGTCCTGAAAATCAAGTATCATATAATAATATATGTTTTGATAGTTGTTTAAATGCTTCAAATTTTGTTACTGAAAATATAAATCATTATATTCCACTTAATAGAAATAGTTGTTTTGCTTTTAAATTAGAAAATATAACTGAAAATGTAGGATGTTTAAATGATCAGGAATTAAATTTAACTTTTAATTTAAATGATACTATTGAACCAGAATATTTCTCAGAGATTGATATTGGAGGATATAAAAATCTTTCATGTGAAAGTTCAGTTAATTCAACTCTTACATGTATATTTGATTTTTCAGATTTAAAAGAAGATAAGAATTATACAGTTACTTTTAAATTAAACAATGGTTATGTAATATCAACAGATCAAATTGTATATATTACTTTAAAATCTGCTCAAGAGTTTTGTGAAAATAGAGATAGATATTTTAATAATGAAAAAAGTAATAATTTTTGTCAATGTAAAACAAATAAATTTGATGAAAACAATGAATGTGTAAAAAAATGTACATCAGAATTTTATGATGAGGAAAAAAACTGTATTAATGAATGTGATGGACATAAATTAAAAGAAGAAGTTAATTTCACATCACATAAAAAGTGTTTACAATCATGTCCAAAGGGTTATGATGTTGATGAAGAAAATTTAATATGTACTTGTAATAAATCTATTATTGGTGATTCTTGTTCAAATATGAGTGATAGTAATCCTTTAAAATCAATTCAACCTTTATATGTTCAAGCTATTCAAGATGCAGATATCAATTTTACTTTTAATTCTGAATTAACTTCTAATACTCATAGAATTGATATTATTAAATTAAAAAATCAGAATAATGAAATTGATGGATATAATTGTACTTCAATTGATGAATATACAATAAATTGTCTTTTTAATTTAACTTCAATTACTCAAGATTCAGTTTTAGAAATATATTATAGAAAACGATATCAGTCTTCTATGTTTAATTCTAATTTAACAGTTAATGTTCTTAAAATTTGTAGTGATTTAAGAGTAAGAGATGAATATGATAATTATATATGTCATACTTGTAAAGAAAGAGAATTAGAAACTCCATTATTTCAAAATTATAGATGTGTTGAAGAATGTGATAATAAAACTTATTATAAAAGTGCTTTAAAATAAAATTATTGTGTATATTGTAAAGATGAAGGAACTTATTTATATGAAGAAGAAAATTTAACTATTGTTGTTTATTTGATTTATTTTTAGAATTATTTGAATTAAA
>JAEEGI010012775.1_pt1 | contig 17900 bp, 17 predicted proteins | sample 8958751 | NCBI WGS metagenome assembly JAEEGI01 (sample SAMN16246545, study PRJNA631951) | gut metagenome | biome: gut microbiome; feature: rumen; material: KS-attached | host: Bos | place: Iran: Karaj | collected 2018-10 | reverse complement strand
GCCATTGATGCCACTGTAAACCTGACACTCTCCATACTGCCCAGTCAGTTTCTCTTAGGAGGCATCTTTTTGGCAGCGTGCTTCATCTCTGTATCCATAGGAACCAGTGTGGGTACCATCGCAGCGCTTACTCCTGTAGCCATCGGATTGGCAGAACGCACGGGCATCGACCTCCCTTTCATGGTAGCTGTGGTAGTAGGAGGTTCTTTCTTTGGTGACAATCTCTCATTCATCAGCGATACCACGATAGCTGCTACTACTACACAACATTGCCAGATGCGCGACAAGTTCCGTGTGAACATCCTCATCGTACTGCCAGCGGCCTTGATTGTATTAGGCATCTATTTCTTCCAAGGACTCTCCCTGAATGCTACGCCTGAGATAGGTACCATCGAATGGGTAAAGGTCATCCCCTACCTGCTGGTTCTCATCACCGCTCTGCTGGGCATGAACGTGATGGCGGTACTCCTTCTGGGCCTGTTCTCCACTGGTATCATCGGACTCTGCACAGACATGAGCCTGCTAGGTTGGTTCGCTGCTATGGGTGAAGGCATTCTGGGTATGAGTGAACTGATTATCGTCACCCTGTTGGCGGGTGGTATGCTGGAGCCTATCAGACCTAACGGGGGTATAGACTTTATCATCGAGAAGCTTACCCGACGTATCAACGGTAAACGTGGAGCTGAGTTCACCATCGCTGCATTGGTGAGTGTGGCCAACCTCTGCACCGCCAACAATACCATTGCTATCCTGACTACCGGGCAGTTGGCAAGGAATATTTCTGAGAAATACGGACTGAATCCCAAACGCGTAGCCAGTATTCTGGACACTTTCTCGTGTCTGATACAAGGTATTATCCCCTATGGAGCACAGATGCTTATAGCAGCCGGACTGGCGCAAATCTCTCCTGCATCCATCATCGGACACCTCTATTACCCACTTTGCATGGGTATTTGTGCCATTCTTGCCATAATTTTCAGGTATCCGCGCAGATTTACCAGACAATAATTTGTTCATCTAAAATATAATTATTACCTTTGCGCCCGCTATTATGGATTAGTAGCATCAGTTATCAAATTAATTAACTTAAAACAAATTATTTTAAATGGCAACAAGAATTAGATTGCAAAGACACGGTCGTAAAGGCTATGCTTTCTACGGCATCGTGATTGCGAACTCACAGGCTCCACGTGATGGACGCTTCATTGAGAAGATCGGTACCTACAACCCAAACACCGATCCTGCCACAGTAGAACTGAACTTCGAGCGCGCTCTGCATTGGGTTATGACAGGCGCACAGCCAACTGACACTGTTCGCAGCATCCTCTCTCGTGAAGGTGTGTACATGATGAAGCACCTGCTGGGTGGTGTGAAGAAGGGCGCCTTTGACCAGGCTACCGCTGAGGCAAAGTTCGAAGCATGGAAGCAGAGCAAGGCAGCTGCACTGAGCGCAGCCAAGATGAAGGCTATCGACGCTAAGAAGGCAGTGGGCAAGGCTCGTCTGGAAGCAGAGAAGAAAGTAAACGAGGCTATGGCTAAGGCCCTGGCTGAAAAGAAAGCTGCTGAAGCTGCCGCTAAGGCCGCTGAAGAGGCTGCTAAGGCTGCTGAGGAAGCTGCTGCAAAGGCTGCAGAGCAAGCTCCTGTCGAGGCACCTGCTGCTCCTGAAGCACCTGCTGCAGAATAACAGCAGTATTATTACAAAAATTGGGATTAAAACTATAAATCCTCCCTGTTTCCGCAGGGGGGATTTTTATTAAGTCATGAATCGCGAGAAAGAAATATACAAGGTGACACTCATCGGCAGTGTGGGAAATGCCGTGCTGCTGACGTTTAAGTTCATTGCAGGTATGCTGGGACACAGTTCCGCGATGATAGCTGATGCCGTGCACTCACTCTCCGATTTCCTCACCGATGTGCTGGTGCTGGTCTTCGTACGCATCAGCTCCAAGCCTCAGGATACATCACACGACTACGGGCATGGTAAGTTCGAAACCATCGCATCCTTCCTCATCGCTTTAGCCCTGATAGCCGCAGCCATTGGCATCATTCTCTCCGGAAGCATGAAACTGGCCACTTGGCTGAAAGGAGGGCAACTAGAAGCCCCCGGCACCTTGGCCTTGTGGGCTGCCCTGCTGTCCATCGTCATCAAGGAAATCCTTTATCGTTATACCGCTGCACGCGGCAAAGCCTTAGAGTCGCAAGTCATGATAGCCAATGCCTGGCACCATCGCAGCGATGCCCTCTCCTCCATCGGTGCTGCCATCGGTATTGGGGGAGCCATCATCTTAGGAAACCGCTGGACGGTGCTTGATCCCTTGGCTTCTATAGTGGTGGGTGCCATGCTCATCAAGGTTGCCGCAGAACTGCTGAAAACCAGCATAGACGACCTTACAGAATGCTCGCTGCCTGCTGAAACAGAGGAGGAAATCATTCGTATCATCCAGTCCTACCCCGATGTCCAGCAGCCACACAACCTTCGTACCCGTCGTATAGGCAACCGCATTGCCATCGAAGCCCATGTGCGCATGGATGGTAATCTGTCTTTACACAAGGCACATGAACGTGCTACATCCATAGAACAAAAGCTGAAGGAGCGTTTCGGCCCTCAAACCCATGTAACCATTCACATGGAACCTGTGAAATAGAAAAACTATATGTGAAGGTTGTATATTAGATTGAAAAACAATACCTTTGCACCAAATTAAAAAAAACAGAAGAAGCAAATGAAGAAAATGTTATTCCTCGTTGCAGTTGCTGCCATGTTTGCAGCCTGCAACAATCCCCAAGGTTATGTCATCAATGGTACCATCGAAGGCGCTGCCGACGGTGACAGCATCTACATCATGAACCTTAACTCCGCCAATCCCGTGGCTACCAATGCTGCCGTTATCAATGGTGGTAAGTTCACGTTCAAGGGTGTTCAGGATAAGGCCGAGAATACTTACATCGCCTACAAGATTCAAGACCGTGAGGCACGCAAGTATGCCAATTTCTTCCTGGAGAACGGCACCATGACAGCCTTCCTGGGCGAAGACGATAACTATGTGAAGGGAACTCCCAACAACGATGCCTTTGAGCAATACAAGAATGAAATTGCCGCTATGACCGACAAGATAGAGGCCGTGGAGGCACAGTTGCAGAATGCCACCGAAGAGGAGAAAGAAAAGCTCAACGCGCAGATAGACAGCATGATGGACGAGTACTTCAAGATCTTCGACGACAACATCTCCAAGAACATCACCAATCCCGTGGGTGTGAGTATCCTGAAGTCATACTACTACCAGATGGAGACAGAAGACCTTGCTGCTGCCGTAGAGAAGATTCCTGCCGACCTGATCGAAGGTGATGAGCAGATGCAACAAATCAAGGAAGTGGTGTTGAAGAAACAAGCTACTGCTCCTGGCAAGAAGTTCACCGATTTCGCCATGAAGACCCCCGATGGCAAGGATATCAAGCTCAGCGACTATGCCGGTCAAGGCAAGATAGTGCTGGTGGATTTCTGGGCCAGCTGGTGCGGTCCTTGCCGCGTGGAGATGCCTAATGTGAAGGAAGCTTATGCCAAGTACAAGGACAAAGGGTTTGAAATCGTAGGTGTGTCACTCGACCGCAACGAAGCCGATTGGAAAAAGGGCATCGAAGACCTGGGCATCACTTGGCCTCAGATGAGCGATGTGAAGTACTGGCAATGTGAGGCAGCCGACATCTATGGCGTACAGGCCATCCCTGCCACCGTGCTGATAGACAAGGACGGCACCATCCTGAAGCGCGACCTGCGCGGTTCAGACCTGGCTGCAGAACTTGAGAAACTGCTGGGATGAGAAGATTAAACATTAAACATTAGACATTAAACATTAAACATTTAAGAGGTAAGGTTATGAAGACTTGGAATCTTTTGTTGGCAGCGGTAGTAGCCATGGGCTTTACTGCCTGCAGTCAGCCACCTGTGAATCTGGACCATAGCGTAAAGACCATCCCTGCCTCCTACCATGAGGATGCAACCGAGCAAGGCAGTGTGGTAAAATTCACCTACCAGACGCAGCTCCCTGACTCGGAAGAGCAGATAGAGAAATACTGCTATGTGTACCTCCCTTATGGCTACCAAGAGAACGACAGCAAGCGCTACGATATCCTCTACTTCATGCATGGTGGTGGCAGCACAGCCGAGAAATTCTTGGGTGGCAACGACTCCATCTCACTCAACCGCAAGACGCTGGATCACATGATTCAGGATAAGCTCATCAAGCCGATGATCGTGGTGACTCCATCGTTCTACAGAAGCGATCGCACAGACACCATTGCCAATGCCGGTGACCTGGTGAAGCGTTTCCCAGAGGAACTGACCAAAGCGCTGATTCCTGCCGTAGAAGGCAAATTCCATACCTATGCCAAGGACACCACCCCGGAGGGACTGATCGCCTCACGTGACCACCGTGCCTTCAGTGGCTTCTCCATGGGCAGCGTCACCACCTGGTGGGTATTCCACAAGGCATTGGACTACTTCAAGTACTTCATGCCGTTGAGTGGCGACAGCTGGGTGGTACAGCAGATGGGTGGTTCACGGGCTCCAGAAGCCACGGCAGAGAAGTTGGCCGAACCCCTGAAAGAGAACAAGAAACAATTCTTCATCTTCAGCATGACAGGTAGCGAAGACATGGCCGAGAAGTCGCTCACGCCTCAGATAGAAGCCATGAAGCAACAGCCTGCCTTTGTTGTGAACGATGATTTCCGCAAGGGTAACGTCTATTATAGTGTGCTGGAGGGAGGCAAGCATGAGAGCAGCACTTTTGCTCCACACTACCTTTATACGGCGCTACCAGAATTCTTTGCACGCTGAAATTAATTATAAAGTCTTATAAGTTCTGCATCCACTTGCTGCCTGATATGTTGATAGACAGGTTCTGAAAGACGGCGCATTTCCTGTTTCATCTCTGGAGATAGAGAAATAATGGCAGTGCCGCTGGCTTCTATCATGCCGATGCGTGAAGCAATACGAGCATCGCTTTGCTGACGGGCATAGTCCTTAGCGATGGCAGCTGCTTCACGGATGATTTGCTTTTGACTGTCGGACAGACGCGACATGAACTTCTCGCTGACGATAAGGGTTATGAGATGTGGCAGATGGTTGGTTTCTACCACATAGTGCTGCTGCTCGTAGAGCTTGTTGCTCACGATGACCTCATAGGGATTCTCCTGGGCATCGATGGTGCCCTGCTGCAGGCCGATATACACCTCTGAGAAGGTCATGGGTGTTGGATTGGCTCCTAGTTGCTTCCAAAACTGGAGGTGATAGGGATTCTCCATGGTGCGTATCTTCTGCCCCTTGAAATCATCCAATGTCTGCACCCGCTTATTGGTAGTCATCACACGAAAGCCCTGATCGGCAAACCCCAACAGTTCATATCCTGCCTGTTTATAGACTGTACTGATGCGCTGAAGAAAAGCAGCATCGTCCACAGTACGACGCACATGGGCAATGCTATCGAAGAGCATGGGCATGTCGAACACAGCAATGTCGGGCATGAAGGTGACTTGAGGGGCTGTATTCTGCACCACGAAAGGGATATCGCCATCCTTGCACGACTCCAACAATTCCCTGTCGCCCCCTACTACACTATTGGGATAGACTTGAATCTTCATCTGTCCATCGCTGAGACGGGCTACCTCCTCGGCAAACTTCTCAGCATAGAGCTGGGTCACCGTATCATCGGGACTACTGGTACCAAGTGGCCAAGCATAGCGCTGTGTGCCCTCGGAGCAGCCTAGCAACAGCCACAATACGGAAATCAACAACAACACCTTTTTCATAGCAGCAACAAACTAATGGATGGAACAAATATAATGAGCAACAGTGCCAATAAGAACATGCCAATCATAGGCAATGCTTTTCTGGCTATATTCACTACAGGAATCTTCGTAAGGGAGCTCGCTACAAAGAGATTTACCCCAATAGGTGGAGTAACAAAGCCAATAGCAAGGTTCACCACCATCATTACACCGAAATGAACAGGATTCATGCCCACAGCCGTGACTATAGGTACCAGAATAGGAGCCAGAATCAGAATAGCAGGCGTGGTATCCATCACCATACCCACCAAGAGTAAGAAGGCATTGATGACCAACAGTAGCACCACATAGTTGGTGAAACTGCCCAATATCCATGCGCTGAGCATCTGAGGTACCTGCATCAAAGTCAGAACACGCGAGAAGGCAATGGAGGCTGCCAAGATGAAGAGTATAGGGGCATAGGTGCGCATGGCCTCACTAAGGATGCCCCAAAGCTCACGCAACTTGATGGTACGATAGACAAACAGACTGATGACCAAGGAGTAGAACACGGATATCACAGCTGCCTCGGTAGGTGAAGCCACTCCACTGTAAATGGCTCCCAACGTGATCACAGGACTCAGTATGGCCCAGAAGCTATCGAGAAACACCTTCCAGAACCCCCGTTGTCGCAGTTCCACCATCTTGCGCCCAATTTTCACCCGGTCCTCTCCGTGGCGTTTGCAGTATAGCCAAGCATAGCCAATGAGCAGCAATCCAATCATCAGTCCTGGCATAATCCCTGCAATAAACAACTGGCTCACCGACTGACCCGATGCCAAGCCATACATGATAAATGGAATACTGGGAGGAATTATCACGCCTAAACCACCTGCAATAGCCACCACCGCTGTAGAAAAATCTTTCTCATAGCCTAAGTCTATTAATAGTGGAATGGTCATACTACCCACGGCTGCCACCGTAGCAGGAGCGGAACCAGAAATGGCTCCATAGAACAAACAGGTGATAATCACCGCTGCTGGAATACCAGCCGTTCTTCGACCTAGGAAATATGAAAAGACATCAAATAATTTTGAAGAAATCTTGCCATGGGCCATCAGGATACCCGCTAAGACGAACATAGGCACAGCCAATAAAGGAAAGCTGTCTATGCCTCCTACCATTGATCGAATCACAAAACTGGCTGTGGCCGTAAACGATGGATCGGTCATGCCTGGCAATACAGACACAATGCCAAGTGACACAGCAATTGGGATGGCCAATGCGATAAATAGGAAAAAGAGGAGAAAGATAATCAAAGCTGACATACCTCATCCTCCTTTCCATCTATGGCAATCCCATCTACCACCCTCTTCATCTTGGCAGACTTTCCTACCTTCAATTCATCATAATCCCTATGCTCCTCGTTGTAGTAGAAGTTGTGCCATTGCAAGAACCATCGTTCAGCAATGCGAAGAAGGCAAAGGCCAAAGCATACCAGCGGGGCCGACTGTACCAGATACATAGGGATGCCACAAGCAGGGCTCACTTGCCCACTCTCTATCGTTGACATCAGGTAGCGATAGGCATAGGGCATCATATACGCAAAGAAAGCAAACTCCACGGTGAGGTTGAATATCTTCACCAATGCCCTGCCACGCTTGGAAAACAAGCGGATGATCTGATCGATGCGGATATTGATGGTGAGCTTCGTACAAAGGCTGACGCTCATGAAAGCCGACCAGACAAAAAGGTAACGGGTAATTTCTTCCGACCATGAAAGCGACATACCCAGAACGTAGCGACAGAAAACCTGCACAATCATGATGACTACCATGCCTATAAGCAAGGTCACCATCACTCCTTCTTCCAGATTCTTATATACCTTATACATTGAACATCTCTTTCCCTGTCCATAGCTTAAACGCTGCAGCCCCCTGAAAAAGCATCATGGGGTGACCGTTCATGTAACGGCAACCTGCCTCACACGCCATCTCCAGGAAGCGTGTCATAGGAGGCGCATATACCGTATCTGTCACAATGAGGTCAGGACGCAGGTAACTGACATCTGGCAGCCAAGTGATACCCTCGTAAGGTTTCATGCCAAGCTCCGTCGCATTGGCCAACACAGTACTTTCAGCTATCTCACGACGCAGAGCCTCATGATCGTTCAGATCGAAAATGGAAGCCTTGCAGGTTGTATGCTCTTGAATCTTCCTTACCGTTTCCTCTCCACGCGCATAGAACGCGTCCTTGACATTGAAGATGGAAATCTCCCCCACTCCGTCGAGTGCTGCCTGTATCTGCATGGCTGTAGCAGCACCTCCTGCTCCCACAATGGTGATTTTCTTACCTTTCACATCGATGCCTTCATTCTTCAAGGCAGCCATGTAGCCGATACCATCTGTACAATAGCCAGTCAATACGCCATTATCATTCACAATGGTATTGACGGAGCCAATCAATGCTGCTTCGGGCGACAATTTATCCAGATATTGCCCCACCACCGTCTTATTAGGCATAGAGACATTTGATCCACGCATCTTCAGTACGCGGATAGCCTTCACAGCATCCTCCAACGTAGTGTTGTCTACCTCGAAGGCCAACTGTATGCAGTCGATTCCAGCCCTGCGGAAAGCCTCCGTCTGCATAGCAGGTGAGTCCGAGTGACGAATGGGATATGCCATCAGCCCCACAAGTTCTGTATGTCCGGAAATAATCGCTTTTGCTTCCATTTTGACTGATCTATTGAATTATGTGTGCAAAAATAATAAAATATCTTCAGAACTGGGGAATTATGGTTTAAAAAGAAAAGAGATGGCACCCACGAAGATACCATCTCTATCCTATAACCATAGTGAAAACTTCATCAACCACGCTTACTGCCAACGGTTGTGATTTCTATCACACCATTGCCGCCACGAGCACCCCAGCCCGTGCCTTCCTTGTTAAGCTCCAGTCGTTCAATGTCCTCAACAGGCACCACGCGATCCACCTCCTCGAGAGAATCATAAATCATCCCATCTACCACGAAGAGAGGCTCATTACTTCCCATCACAGACGTAGGTCCACGCATGGTGACGTGACTACCCATCATGTGTTGCTCCACGCGCACACCTGTCATGAAGTTTTTAAGCAAATCGCTCACACGTTGCATGCCCGACGCTATAATCAAATCGTGTTCCACAACACTGCCACGATTAGCTATTTCAGCAGCTAACGCGGTGTATGGCAATCGCTGTTCCAATCTGCCGTTATTCAGCACAAAATCAGAAGTGGCAATGTAAACCTTAAGCAAACGTGCCTCTGAAAGTTCAATACGAGCAGCCTTACGTGAAGTCACATCCACTTGAAGTATATCACCAGGAGCTGCATTTTCGAAATGGAAACGTCCGTATTTGTCAGTGGTAGTTGTCTCATTCGTCCCAAGCAATTTCACCACCAAACCTTTCTTAGGTTTTCCCTTCTTGGTGATAATCCCAGAGAGCTCCTGCGCAGATAGCGTGAAGCCCGTCACTAATACCATCAATAATAAAACAATCCTTTTCATACCTCCTCCTATATAAATTCTGTGCTCCAAAGGTAATAAAAAACTTTTCAATACAATTCAATCATTTCTTAAAAAAGAATAATTTGGCATTTAGGGCGATTTTTAGACGTTGGTGAACAGCTTACCTTTCTCTAACGCTAATAACCAACCTTTTCTCTCTAATCCTGCAGCATAACCCGTAAGACTACCATCTGTCCCTATGACACGGTGACAAGGGATGATAAGGGAGATGGGATTGTGCCCTACCGCCCCACCAACTGCTTGGGCTGACATTGATTTCTGTCCCTTTTGCTGAGCTATGTAATGAGCTATTTCAGCGTAAGTAACTGTCTGAGCGTAAGGTATGGCCAACAGATACTGCCAAACAGCCAAGCGAAACGGAGTACCTTTAGGGCGAAGCAATGGTGTAAAATCGGGTTCCTGTCCGCTAAAATAGACATCCAACCAGCGAGATGTTTCCTCGAATATGGGTAACATTCGTTGCTCTGGCGCACGTTCTAGAGTAGAGGCATAGAACTGCTGACCATCGAACCATAGGCCGATGAGTGCCTCGCCATCACTAGCCATCGTGATGCCACCTAGTGGGCTATCGTAATGGTAGATATAATCCATAGCTAAATAATTGTATCTAGCGACAAATATACATCATTTATCGCTATTATTAATAACTTTTCCCAATAATCCTTTGGCATGAGACACTCTTTGCATTACCTTTGTTCTCCATATAGGATGGAAGGAATCATGACAACTGCTAAAGAAATTATAACTCACATGGAATCGCTGAAGAATGAGAAACAGCGAGAGGTATTGATGGGCTTCTTCAAGACAGGTCCTGGAGAATATGGCGAAGGCGATGAGTTCTTAGGACTGAAGGTACCTCAGACGCGTGAGATTGTAAAACAGGTGTGGAAAGAGGTGTCACTTGATGAGGTTCCTGAACTGCTACAAAATAAATGGCACGAAGTGCGTCTTTGCGGACTTTTGATACTTGTGGCCAAGTTCGAAGCATTGGCCAAGAAGTCACTCGAACTGGATATGACGTCAGTTCATGCGCGTGACGGGATCATTGAGATGTACCTGCATTATGCTGAGCAAGCTAACAACTGGGATCTGGTGGATCTCTCTGCTCCAAAGCTTTTAGGACGATGGATTATGCTGCCAACTTTACTTGGAAATACAGCCGACGAGCATCCTTCACTTTACTCTAACTACAAAAGGCAAGTACTTGATAATTTAGCACATAGCAACAACCTATGGAGACAACGCATGAGCATGGTTTGTACGTGGGAAACCTCCCATCAAGGCGACCCCTCATGGTGCCTGCGCTATGCAGAGATGCATCTTAGACATCCGCATGACTTGATGCAGAAGGCCGTGGGATGGATGCTTCGTGAGATGGGGAAGCAGGTCAGCATGGACTTGCTACGCGGCTTTCTGGAACAGCACGTCGAAGAGATGCCCCGCACTACCCTACGCTATGCCATCGAAAAGATGGACGATAAAGAACGACGCTACTGGATGGGTTGAAATTATAATTAATATCTTATCGCTTATACCATGATGAATCATCAAATCAAGAATTATAACTATAGATTGCTCAGCCTGGCTTTAATGCTGCTCTGCTGTGTCGCCAAGGCCCAAGTTACCGATAAGTACCCTGCCGACTATGCAGGCGATCGTATTCGCTTCCACGCTCTGTTTATCTGGGATCCTAATGCAGAATCTGCCCATGTAGAGTTCGACCAACAAGCCCTGCATTTTTTCCATAAGCTCAGCTATGGGGAGGGATTCACGTATGATGTGCACACAGAATGCCCCAATAGTCTGGATAGCCTTAAGCGCTATGATGTCGTGGTGATGCTCAATGCCTTACCTCACGATGCTGACCAACGCAAAGCTTTCGAGCAATACATGGAGCAAGGGGGTGGATGGATAGGCTTCCATGCCACAGGCTATAATGACAAAGACACGCACTGGCCTTGGTTTAATGAGTTTCTGGGATGTGGTACCTTCCTCTGCAATAATTGGCCTCCACAGCCTGCCTTAGTGGAGGTGGATACACAGCTCCATCCCATCACCCGCACGCTGCCCAAGGAATTCGTGGTACCTGCCAGCGAGTTCTATCAGTTCTCGCCTTCACCCCGTGACAATAAAGACGTGGAGGTGCTGGTAAGCATCTCGCCCAAAAACTATCCTTTTGGCATCAAAGACATCGTGCTGTTTGGTGATTTCCCCATCGTGTGGACGAACAAGAACTACCGCATGGTCTATCTGAACATGGGACATGGCGATGAAGGGTTCATCGATGCCACACAGAACCTCCTCTTCACCAATGCCTTCAGGTGGATTTCCCTCCCTTCCGTTTCTTCATCCGAAACTCCGAAGGAGTGAGTCCTGTGTGATTCTTGATAAAGCGTGTGAAGTGTGAAAGCGACTGGAAATTCACTTCATTACTTATCTCCGTCAGACTTTTGTCTGTGTCTGTGAGCAGTTCCAGCATATGTGTCAAGGCAAACTGCGTAATCCAAAAAGAAGCAGGATGCCCTGTGGACTGCTGACACACTCTAGAGAGGTATTTGGGGGTGACAAACAATTTGTCTGCATAGAACTCCACCGTGCGCTCTTTCCTCACATGATCCTTGAGCAAATCGATGAACTGCTGCGTCACCAAAGCCTCCTGCCCACCCTTAGTTGCCTGCTCCTGATTGCAACGCGTATAGATGTCGAAAATGTCATAGGTGAAATTCTCAATGGAGCGTTTCAGGGTTTCCTGGTGGTAGATGTGTCCCTCTTGCTGCAGCCTATGCCTGATATCTTCCAAATCCCTTAGACACAACTCCATATCCTCTGCACTCATCTGCATGATGGGGTTGTCATAATAGAACTTCAGTCCTCTCACATGATGCGTCATCTTAAGAGGATGGGCCTGATGGTAGTACTTGGACTTCAGAAAGACAACCGTTTTGGCATCAGCACTCACACGGAGATCTTGCAATGGTTTGCCTTCTATAAGGATGACTCCGCTACCAGCCTTAGCTTGAAACAGATTATTGTTCAATCTAAAACTCAGGCAACCTTCTGTAATGAAGATATGCAGCAAGTAGTCATTGTACTTGCCTCCACATGCCTCAAAGATATCCTCACAAAAGAAGATGTCTGGTTTCTGTATATGCTCTTTTTTAGAATCCATGTGCTAAAAATAGACATCTTTCTCCAAAGAGACAAGCATTTTGGGTAAATTATTCAATTTTTGTGGAAATTCGGGTAAATCTTCATTGGCAATAAAGCACTAATTTTGCAGACAATTAAAATACTAACAATCATAATCCGTAAAGAAATGAAAAAGTTATTCCTAATGATGGCAGTCGCACTGACTGCATGTTTGATGTCTTGCACCCAGAAAGAGGCTCAGCCTCAAGCCGAAGCAGAAGCTCCTGCACAAGAGGATGGAACAACCTCTGCTACCCCAAAGGCCACTGATACTATGAGCCCTGAAGATTTCGTAGCCTTTCTGGAGAGCTGTGGGCAGTATTTCCTTGCCACAATGGATGGTGATCAACCACGCGTACGTCCCTTCAGCTTCTGCGATGTCATCGACGGTCAGGTATATTTCATGACTCGCAAGCATAAGGATGTTTATAAGCAGTTGGTTAAGAATCCTAAGGTACAGATTGCTGCTTTCCCTAAGGAAGGACGTGGCTGGATGCGTATCACCTGCAAGCTGGTGGAGGCAGAGACTCCAGAGGTTCGCACTCATTTCCTCGACAAGTATCCAAGCATGAAAGAAGCTCACCCATTGGATGATCCTGACTATGCTTTCATGAAGCTGGTAGGCATCACAGCTGTGATGGGTGACAAGGTGTATAGTGTAAAGTAATTTATTAAACTCATAATAAAAATGAAAAGAATCTTATTTGTATTAGCAATGTGCCTAACGACATTCTCTATGTCCTACGCACAAAAAACAGATGCTCGCACTTCTGCCACTCCTAAAGCAAATGCTGCAGAGGTCATGACTTCACAAGAACTTGTAACCATGCTGAAAGAATGTGGCCACTATTATATGGCAACTGTAAACAACAACCTTCCATGTGTTCGACCTGTAACCTTTATTGATGTGTATAATGGTGAAATATATGCCATGACACGTAAGTCTAAAGATGTTTACGAGCATGCCATGAAGAACCCCAATGTCCAGATCGTATTTTACCCTAAAGACAATCGTAATTGGGCACGTATAACTTGCAAGTTAGTTGAAGCTGAAACGCCAGAAGTTCGCAAAGAGTTTCTTGCCATGTACCCTAGTGTAGCGGAAGCCCATCCAGATGCGCTCACCGACACAGACTTAACATTCATGAAGTTGAGCGGTATTACTGTCGAGATAGGTAAGAAAGTTTATCAAGTAAAGTAACAAGAATCATCTTCTAAGATGCCAAAGGAGGGGCAGCGTTTGGTGCAGCCCCTCCTTTTTATATATTCACTGGTGATGTTTAGCTTGGCATATCCACCAGTTTCCAGCCTTCACGGGCAAACTCCTGAGCATCATGGAATGCTGTTTAGCAAATCCACCTTACCCTCATTGACCAACTTAAGTATCAGCTCTCCGAAAAGGGTATTGGCCCAAGCAAACCAAGAACGGGTGAACTTCGTGGTATCATCCTTATGGAACGACTCATGCATAAAGCCTGTGCCTGCCTCATTGTCCACAAGTAGCTTCACACAGGTCTTGATCTCCTGATTATCCGTACTGGTAAACGCACGCATCATTAGACTCATTGGCCAAGGCATGTCATAGCCAATGTGGGGACCACCAATGCCCTCTACAGCCTTGCCTCGGAAGAAGTAAGGATTATCCTCACTCCACACGAAGTGACGCGTATTCTGATAAATCGGGTCGCTGGCATTCACTAAGCCTAAGTATGGCATTGCCAGCAGACTTGGCACGTTGGCATCGTCCATCAACAGCTGATTGCCAAAGCCATCTACCTCGTAAGCGTATATCTTGCCATATTTAGGATGGTTATACACGGCATACTGCAGCAAAGCCAGTTCTACTTCGTTGGCCAATGCGGTGCACTGTTCTGCCAGGTCACTGCGATTATTCACGCTGTTGAGGATCTCAGCAGCTTGACGCAAAGACTTAACGGCAAAGAAATTAGATGGTACTAAGAATAAGAAAACTGTAGCATCATCCGATGGACGGAAAGCTGAAGCTATCAAACCTACTGGCTTAGCAGGGGCACCCCAACCATCATTGCTCATGGTGTCGAACTGGCGTTCAGTGCGACGCATAAAGCGGTAGCTGCCCTTGTTCTCTTTGCGCTGCTGGTCGCGGAAAGTCTTCAGGATGTTCTGAATGGCTTCAATCCATGCAGCATCGAACACACTGGCATCACCAGTCACCTTCCAGTATTCATAAGCTAGTCGGATAGGGTAGCACAGCGAGTCAATCTCCCATTTGCGCTCATGCAACTCGTCTTTCATGTCGGTCATGTCACTTTTCCATTCACCTCCCCCAGGAATGGCTTCCATGTTAAAGGCATTGGCAAACGGGTCGATGTTGATGCAGGCAAACTGGCGGTTGATGACGCCTGCCACCATCTCTTTCAGGTGAGCGTCCTGGTTAGCCAACTGTACGTAAGGCCATACCTGGGCACCCGAGTCACGCAGCCACATGGCGTGGATGTCGCCCGTATAAACAAAAGTGTCGGGTTTGCCAGTACTGGCATCTTTGCTGAAATGCACGGTGGTATCCAGCGTATTGGGGAAACAGTTACTGAACATCCAAGCCAATTTGGGGTTCTTCAAACGAGCCTGCATCTGCTTGATGGTCTGTTCTACGGCATCAGAGCGGAACAATCGTTTATCAGCACTAGGTCGTTGGTCTGTGAAAGAGGTGGCATCTGCCTTACATTCCAGGGTGTTCATGGATATGTTGGCCGCACTCAGGGTAAGTGCGTTGCCAACAAATACCACGAACCATAATGATTTCAATAATTTCATAGTTTGATTTTAGTTTATTTATTACTTATCTGTTGTGCGGCTAATGCCAAGAACATGTAATGAGACGAACCACCACCCAATACATATTCTGTCTGCTGCCACAAGAACGGGAACGTCAGCAACTCTGGGAAGTCGGGACGTATCAAGGCTGTTCCTGATACCACACCACCAGGGATGTAACTCCAGTCGGCACGGTTCAAACCGTATGCCACTGTAGCTGATTGGGCACCTACACCTGAAGCAAACGAAGCCTGGTTAGAGCCAGGATGGCAACCCAGGATGAAGTTCAGCGCATTGTAGATGATATCTTTCGGGAAAATCTCAGGATAAGCGGCATTAAGGAAGTAATATTCATAGCCAAAACGCTGGATATCCCAGCCTGCACCCCAGATGCTTGGGCGGTATGGCACACCGTAAGGTGTCTCTGCTGCCTGTTTGTCGAGGTTTTCTTTCTGGGTTGCCAAAGCAGCTTTGAATGCTGTGGTAAACTGCTTTGCCTTCCTGTCATTCATGGTCTCGATGATCTTTGCCACGCGAGCCATGTACCAGCCCGTACGACCAATCTGCTGCATCACCACTTGTTGGTTGTTCAGGATATAGTCGAGGTAAGTCTGCTGCTGTGTAGTCAGATACAGTTCTGCAGCTACATGCAGTTTGTTGCTCATCAGTCGGTCGTTTGCTTCTGTCTGGTTATAGATGGCGGTGGCAATGTTCAAGCAGTGCACGCTCAGTGTATCGTTGAAGCCCTTCAGTACCCTTGATACGGCAGCTAACTCAGCAGCGGTGCTTAACGCCCTGCCTGGATTGTCTTCGGTGAATATCCAACGGTCGTCATCATTACCCAGCACACCATCGGTCATGGCCGCTGCATCGCCCAACATCGCATATTGGCGCAAACTGTTGCAGATGATGCCACGATACAATCTGCCTAACGAGATATAGCTGTTCACTACCGTCAACGCACCATTCTCAATCTGTTGCAGGATATCGTTCTTGCCGTCAGGCTGATGGATTTCAGTCACATGCTTAACTTGGTCGATAGCTGTTACGTCAATGTCGGGGCGGAAAGCCTCGTAAGCCATGGTCAGGATGTAAGATTCACCAGCTTGTGACTCTACACGCAGGTCGAAGTCGCCGGCATCATGCCAACCACCCACATTCACACCTGGAACAACCGCACGTTCCGGATACTTTGTCAGTCCGGGGCGCTGGTCATAACCATCGATATGGTTGCCTACAGGAGCCATTTGTGCATCGTCCATGTGGCAAGCGTCATGCCAAACGCGATATTTCTCGTTCACACGCATGTGGCACATCTGAACAGGTAAGAAATACTCAATTACTGGCTGCCATACACCTCTGTCATAAACATCCTTGCCAATTCTGAAAACAGAGGAAGTAGAAGTACCATACTTCACTTGGTAAAGGCCTGGTTCAGTAATATCGCTGAAATCTACCTTCAGATAGTTATAACGCAAGAATTTGCCCCATTCTGACGGACTAACAGTCTTAGCTATTCTCTCGCCATCGGCATCTACCTTGATGATCAGAGCCTCGGCGCGTGCCTGGTCCCTGCTGTCGGTTTCGATAATTGCTTCTTTGGGCTGATTAGGATGATAGCCCACTTGTGAGGTCTGAATGACTGGCGTATAAAGCCATCCAGGAACAACGTTCGGGGTAATGATCCACTTCACGGCTCCCTTGGTGACACCTGGAGCGATTTCGCTACGCAGAACGAACCATCCGTTGTTGTGGTTCATTCTTCCGTCATAAAGTTTCAAGTCGCCAGTAAGAGATTCTACGGTGAGCTTGCTATAAGGATCGTCAGGACGAGAGGTAAATTTCTTACCTGTTGCGTAGGGCTCACTGATGATGTCGTCGGCAATCAGCGGACTGTAGCCAGTAGTACCATTCAACCGCTTGGGGTCTGCCAACGGCTTCTTGCCATCGTGGAAATTACCGTCGAAGCCTAAATTCTGCTTCGTAAACGCCAAAGGAGAGTTGGGCTGTTGTGGATAGATGCCACTTTGGTTGTCCATTACCCATGGCTTGCCAAACAGCCAGCCAGGGAAGAACTCCAAGTTGAAGCCCACCTTGCCCTGCAATTCTGCAGGCACAGGTTTATCGAGATCTACTGTCACTACGATGCTGCCTCCTTGTGCCTCTGTGGTGACGGTATAATTGAATACATAATCAGGATACACCATCGGGTTGAAGCCTGTGAGGTGACGGGCAGAGTCTGGGAAGCAAAGAGTGGTGACAATCTTGTTGCCTTCCACCTTCCGACTCAGCTGCTTTGGTACGGGCTGCCACTGTCCTGGAGTCGCCTCCATACGGATGTCGCCATTGGTTGCCACACGGTGTCCATTCATTAAAACACTCACTCCACCCTGATGTCCTTCTGGGTAGAAGTCGTTAAATGCCATCACGTCAACTCCCTGGTTGTTGAAATAACCGGCAGAATTAAGCTGGAACTGTTGTGCAAACATACTAACGGAGATGGATGACAGCATGCACGCAGCCAAAAACAAACCTTTTGATTTCATAGTTTTCAATTTTAATGGTTGATTTCATTAACTGTAAT
>JAEEGI010012772.1_pt1 | contig 17902 bp, 16 predicted proteins | sample 8958751 | NCBI WGS metagenome assembly JAEEGI01 (sample SAMN16246545, study PRJNA631951) | gut metagenome | biome: gut microbiome; feature: rumen; material: KS-attached | host: Bos | place: Iran: Karaj | collected 2018-10 | reverse complement strand
ACGAAACCGCTTCGATCAGATCTTTTCTTCCTGCAATGTACCCGCCGGTCGGCGCAATGCCGCCGCCGCAGTTTTTGATCAGACTTCCGGCGATGAGGTCTGCCCCGACCGCCGTCGGTTCGATCTCCTCCGTGAACTCTCCGTAGCAGTTATCGACGAAAACGATCACGTCGCTTCGGATCGAGCGGACGAAAGCGATGGCCTCACCGATTTGTTTGACGGTCATCGCGGTTCGCCATGCGTATCCTCTTGAACGCTGCAGATAGACCATCCTGATCGTCGCGTCTTTTTTCAGTTCTTCTCGCGCCTTTTCGAAATCAATGTGATCGTTGCAAAGCGGGATTGCATGAAACCGGATCGAAAACCGTGACAGCGCGTTCGGGATATCTCCGTTCAGACCGACTGCACTTTCCAGCGTGTCATAAGGCGTTCCGGTCAGAGACAGTACCGTGTCGTTCGGTTCCAAGACGCCCGAAAGCGCAAGAAAGATCGCATGCGTTCCGTTCGCGATCTGCGGACGGACGAGAGCGGATTCCGCCGTCAGCGCATCCGCAAAAACTTCGTCGAGGGCATCCCTGCCGACGTCGTCATATCCGTATCCTTCCGTCGGCGCAAAATGCCGCGCAGAGATGCGATGGGCTTGAAACGCCTTGAGAACGCGTTCCTGACAGACCAGGGCGTTTTTATCGACGCGAAGAAACGCGTTTGCTGCGCGCTTCTCTGCCGTTTCGATCATTTCATTGATTTTCATTGATTGTCTCCGTAATATTCTGAACTGTTATCTCAGTCGGCTGCTCGGTCGGATCAAACCATACCGTGCTTTGATCGCGCTTGAACCATGTGATCTGCCGCTTGGCAAAATGCCGCGTGTCGAGCTTGATCTGTTCGACCGCAGCGCCGAGCGAGGCGGATCCGGTATAGACGTCGAAGAGCTGCGCATATCCGATCGATTGCAGGGCTCGGCAGTTATCCGGCGTTAGACCGCGATCGAAGAACGAAAACGCTTCTTCCTTCAACCCGTCTGCCATCATCCGGTCCACGCGGCGGTCGATGCGCGCATACAGTTTTTGCCGGTCCGTATTCAGTCCGATCCGTATGGAACGGTACGTATCGTCGCCTTGCTGAACGGAGGAAAAATCGCGGTTCAGCGCGGAAAACGGCTGTCCCGAAACCCGAAAAACCTCAAGCGCGCGTACAACGCGCTTTTTGTCGTTCGGATGCAAACGCTGTGCCGTAACCGGATCTGCGCTTCTGAGCACGGCAAAAACGGCCTCTGGGCATGCGTCATATTCTTTCTCGATTGCCGCACGGATTGTCGAATCTGACGGCGCTGAGAAGCGCATATCGGAGAATACGGCGTCCACATACAACCCGCTTCCACCGACAACGATCGGGAGCTTCTTTCGACGCAGAATGTCGTCGATCGCTTCTCGTGCGAGTGCGCGGAAGGAAGAAACGGTAAAGCTGTCGTCCGTTACATCGACGCAGTCGATCAGATGATGCGGAACCCCCTCCCGTTCCGCTTCCGTCGGTTTTGCGGAACCGATGTCAAGTCCGCGATATACCGCAACCGCATCCGCGGAAACGATCTCGCCGCCGACCTTTTTTGCAAGCGCAACGGACAGAGCGGTCTTTCCGCATGCGGTCGGTCCGACAATGCACAAAACGTTCGGGCGGGCGCTCATACGATCCTGCGGAACATTTTTTCAAGCTCCGTTTCGGAGATCCGGACAACGACGGGACGTCCGTGCGGACAGGTCAGCGGGATCTCCCCTTTCATGAACTGCGCGATCAGCGCGGAGATTTCTTCGCGCGAAACCGGCTCGCCGCCTTTGATTGCGTGTTTGCATGCCGACTGCATCATGCGTTCTCTCACCAGCTCGTTTTTCACGTCCTTCCCGTATTCGCTCAGGATCGAAAGGACGGCGTGCAGATACGCTTCGTTCAGCATCTGTCCATTCAATACGGGCACTTCAGACAGGGTCAGCGCTGTCGCACCGGACCGGGTCAGTCCGAAACCGAGTTCCGTGAACGCGGTCGGATGAGTTTCCCATACGGTGATTTCGGACGGCGTCAGCGTGACTTCTCTGGGTACGAGAAGCTGCTGCGACGAAAGCTCCGTTTTGCGTGAGGAGAGCTCCTCGTAAAGCTTGCGTTCGTGCGCGGCGTGCTGGTCAATGAGAAACATATTCTGTCCGCTTGTTACGATCCAGTAGGTCCGGAACACACAGCCGACGATGTCGATCGGTTCATCCGTAAACAGCGGGGATACGGTCTCTGCTTTCGGGATTTCCGGCGCACTGTCGGTCCGCACGGCAAAGCTCGGAACGCTGCCCGAGGAACTTTTTTCACGGAACGTGTTGTAATTGCCCTCGCGATACGAGGACGGACCGCCTTTCACGGCATATTCATGGAAGTCCACGCGCGGAACGGGAACCGGCGTATGCGGCGCAAAGGATGCCTTGGGGATCTCCGGCTGTTTCGGAACGACGTGATCGAACGCGGATTCCACGTGTTTTTCACTTGCGCCGAGCGCAAGCTTTGCCGCGGCGGAAACGCCGGTAAAGACACGGTTTTCGTCGGCAAAACGCACCTCTGCCTTGGTCGGATGCACGTTCACGTCCACTTCCTGCGGCGCAAGGGACAGATTCAAAACGAAAAACGGGAATCTTCCGATCATCAGACGCGTGTCGTACGCCTGCGCAACGGCGGCGGAAACCGACGCGGAGCGGATCGAGCGTCCGTTGATAAACAGCGTCTGGAACGTCCGGTTGTTGCGGGAAATCTCGGGAAGCCCCAGATACCCTTCCACCTTCATATAGCCGTTGTCATAGTCCACATTTACAAGCTTCTCCGCAACGGTCGCACCGTAGACGCAGAAAACGGCGTTATAAAGACTGCCGTCGCCGTACGTTTCGTAGACGGTTCTTCCGTCGGCTTCATAGCGGAAGGAGATTTCCGGTCTTGCCAGGATCATCTTTCCGATATAGTCGCCGATATACCCCGCTTCGGTACGCGCGGACTTCAAAAACTTGAGCCGCGCCGGAACGGAAGCGAACAGTTCCTCAACGACGAATGTCGTTCCGAATACGCAGGGAGAATCCTCTTCGCTGACAACGACGCCGTTGTCGATCAAAAGCTTCGTTCCGACGTCCGCATCCGCTTGCCGTGTCGTCATGGTGACGCGTGAAACCGACGCAATGGACGCGAGCGCTTCGCCGCGGAACCCGAGCGTCGTCACGTGCGAAAGGTCCTCCGCCGTCGAGATCTTGCTGGTGGCATGCCGCAAGAAAGCATTTCGGCAATCCTCCCGTGCGATGCCGCAGCCGTTGTCGGTTACGGTGATGCTGCGCATGCCGCCGTTTTCAATGCGAACGGTAACGGCGGTTGCGCCGGCGTCGATTGCATTTTCGACAAGCTCCTTTACAACGGAAGCCGGTCGTTCCACAACCTCGCCTGCGGCGATTTGATTGGCAACCTGCGGTTTCAGAACCCGGATGACGGACATGCGTTATTCTCCTTTCAGCGCATCCGTATAGGAATGCAGTTTCATAAACGCCTCGATCGGCGTCATATGATCGAGATCCAGCTTACAAAGATCGTTCAGAATGGATTGCCGCACCTTTGATTCCACCGTCGGCTCCGTGTGTGCGGGCTCCTTGGTATCGCGGACCAGAAGATCGGACTGCTCCAGCTCACCGAGGATCTCCTTCGCCCTGCCGATCACGGATTCCGGAAGTCCGGCGAGCTTTGCGACCTGAATGCCGAAGCTCTTGTCGGCGGAGCCCCTTACGATCTTTCGAAGGAAAAGAACATCGTCGCCGATCTCCTTGACGGTGATGCGGTAGTTTACAACGCCCTCGAGCTTTCCTTCCAGCTCGGTCAGTTCATGGTAATGCGTTGCGAACAGCGTCTTCGCGCCGCAAAGGATCGGGTTCGCAATATGCTCGAGAACCGCCCATGCAATGGACAGACCGTCGAATGTACTTGTTCCGCGTCCGATCTCGTCAAGGATCAGAAGACTGTCCTTCGTGGCGTTGTTGATGATGTTCGCCATCTCGCTCATCTCAACCATAAAGGTGCTTTGACCGGAGGCAAGATCATCGCTCGCGCCGATACGCGTGAAGATGCGGTCTACAATGCCGATCTCCGCTTCATCTGCCGGCACGAACGAGCCGATGTGCGCCATCAGCGTAATCAGCGCGACCTGACGCATATACGTCGATTTTCCCGCCATATTCGGACCGGTCACAATGAGAAGCCGGTTGTTTTCAAGATCGAGGTTCACGTCGTTCGGAATAAACCCGTTCTTCATGGCCTGTTCCACGATCGGATGCCGTCCGTTGACGATACGGATCACAGGCGTGTCCGCAATCGACGGCATGACGTACCGGTTGGAGACGGCGACGTCGGCAAGCGCGCGGTACACATCGAGCCGCGCAAGCAGCGCAGCGTCCTGCTGCAGCCGTTCGGTACAGGCGAGCAGCGATTCGCGCACTTCGCGGAACAGCTCCGCTTCAAGCTCCAGAAGCCGGTCCGTCGCGCCGAGGATCTTGCGTTCAAGCTCTTTGAGCTCAGGCGTGATGTAGCGTTCCGCGTTTGCAAGCGTCTGCTTGCGTTCGTAATAATACGGAACGTTCGGCGTAAAGGATTTCGACACCTCAATGTAATACCCGAAAACGCGGTTATAACCGATCCGAAGCGTTTTGATTCCGGTCGCTTCGCGTTCGCGCGCGACGATCTGATCAAGCATTTCCTGACTGTCGCCGGAGATCGCACGCAGCTCGTCGACTTCCGCATTGTAACCCTTTCGGATCAATCCCCCGTCCTTGATGTTGACAGGCGGATTCGGGTCGATCGCGGCGTCGATCAAGCCGATCACATCATCCATCGGATCGAGATCACGGACGATCGAATCGATCGCTTCCGTCGGGATGCCGCAGAGCAGCATCGTGATCGGCGTGACCTGCCGGAGCGAATTCATCAGCGCGATGCAGTCGCGCCCGTTGATCGTGCCGTATGCGATCTTACTGGTCAGACGTTCGATGTCATAGACGGAATCAAGGTATTCGCCGAGCATCTTGCGCGTTCTGAGATCGCGGACAAAGGCATCGACCGCCTGCAGACGATACACGATCTCGTTTTTCGTCTGCAGCGGACAGTCAATCCAGTTGCGCAGAAGCCGGGCGCCCATGCTGGTTTTGGTCGCGTCCAGAAGATACAGGAGCGTGCTCTTTTTGCTTCCGTTGAACTGAAGCGGCTGCGTCAGCTCGAGGTTTCTTCTGGTCGAAGCGTCAAGCTGCATAAAGGCGGAACGGTTTAACAGCTTGATCGTATGGATGTGCGAAAGCGCGTTCTTCTGCGTGTCTTCGAGATACGAGAGCAGCGCGCCCGCTGCGCCGACCGCAAGCGACTTTCCTTCCAGACCGTACCCTTTCAGCGAAGCGACGCCGAAGTGCTGCGTCAGACGTTTTTCCGCCTGCTCGGGATGGAATCGCACGTTCGGGAGCTTTTCGAGATAGTAACCGGAACGGATGCGCTTTAAGAGATACTCCTGCTCAAACAGCAGTTCGTTTGCGACAATCTCGGAAGGCGAAAGGCGCGTAAGCTCGTCAAACAAAACTGCCTGCACGTTGTTTCCGTAGACCTCGCATGTATAGAAGATGCCGGTGGAAATATCCGAATAGGCATAGCCGATCCCGTTCGCCGAATAGTTGAGCGCAAAGATATAGTTGTTCTTGGAGCCGTCGAGCATCTTTTCCTCAATGACGGTTCCGGGCGTAATCACGCGCGTAACGGATCGCGTCACGAGTCCTTTTGCGAGCGCAGGGTCCTCCATCTGCTCGCAGATGGCGACCTTGTGCCCCAGCGAGATCATTTTGTTGACATATGTATCGACGGCATGATACGGCACGCCGCACATCGGCGCACGCTCGTCAAGACCGCAGTCGCGTCCCGTCAGCGTGAGCTCCAGGATCTTGGAACCCTCGATCGCATCGTCAAAGAACATCTCGTAAAAGTCGCCGAGACGATAGAAAAGGAAGCAATCCGGATATTGCTGCTTCACTTCCATATATTGGCGCATCATCGGCGTCAATTCGTTCATTTTTCTTCCTCCCGGGAATCGCAGTCTTTATGACAGGTGCTGCAGTTGCAGTCGCACGGCATGGACATGGCCGCCTTTTCGCGAAGCGCGCGATCCAGCGCATCCTTTGCCGCGGCAAACTCGCGATACAACGGGTTGCGTGAAATCTGATCGGACATATATTCGACGTCGTTGGTAAGCCGGATCGCTTCCTGTGCGTCGTAATCCGGGTTTTGCAGAAGGTCCATCAGCTGCTTCGTTTCCGCCTGATATGCATCGATCAGTTCCATCAGCGCCTGATCTGCCTTGACCTTTTCACTCAGTTCGAGGTATGTTTTCAATTCATGCATGTATCATTTCTCCCAACAAAGAATTTTTATTCGTTTTCGTCACTTTTACGGTGACGTACCGGTTCAAAAGAGCGGGATCGCCCGGGAAATACACCATCTTGAAGTTTGGATATTTGCCGTACAGCATGGTCGCTTCGCCGCGGCAGTCGCAGCCCTCGACCAGAACTTCACCGACATGACCGATGTATTTCTCGTTGTTTTCGACGGTTTTTTCCGCCTGTAAGGTGTTCAGCGCGGAAAGACGCTGTTTTTTGACGGGTTCGGGAATCTGATCCTCCATCCTCGCCGCAACGGTTCCCTGCCGTGGAGAATAAGCAAATGTGAAAGCCGCGGCAAACCCGACTTCTTTCACAAGCGACATCGTATCGTTGAACGCCTCCTCCGTCTCTCCCGGAAAACCGACGATGATATCCGTCGTAAACTCGATGTCGGGAACTGCTTCCCGAAGCCGCTGTACGATCGAAAGATAATGCTCGCGCGTGTACCTGCGGTTCATACGCTTTAAGATCTCGTTGTTGCCCGACTGCACCGGCAGATGCACATGATGGCATACGTTCGGGATCTCCGCAATGGCGCGAATGACGTCGTCGTTCAGGTCCTTCGGATGTGAAGACATGAACCGGATCCGCCTGAGTCCGGGAACGTCCGAAACATATCGCAGCAGATCGGCAAAACGCATGCCCGTCGACCCGTCGTTGCCGTAGGAATTGACGTTCTGTCCGAGCAGCGTGATTTCGCTGATGCCGCTGCTGACCAGCGAAACAATCTCCCGCTTTACATCCTCCGGCCGCCGTGACCGCTCGCGTCCGCGCACATACGGAACGATGCAGTACGAGCAGTAGTTGTCGCAGCCGTACATGATGTTGACGAATGCGCTGCGGAGATTGTCCCGCATTTTCGGAAGTCCTTCCGCGATCGCATCGTCCGCACGGTCGGCTACGGCAATCCGTTCGCCGTTCAGAACGGTCTGAAGCATCGACGGAAACCGGTGCAGAACATTCGTTCCGAATACGAGACTGACGTGCGGGAACCGCTTTAGGAGCTTTTTCGCAACGCCTTCCTGCTGCATCATGCAGCCGCATACGCCGATGATCGTGCCGGGACGGGCGTCTTTCAATTCCTTTAAAGCGCCGATATTGCCCATCAGACGCTTTTCCGCATGATCCCGTACGCAGCAGGTATTGAACAGAATAAAGTCCGCAGACTCCTTGTCCTCCGCTTCCGTATATCCGATTTCACAGAGCCAGCCCTTGATCGTTTCGCTGTCGCGGACGTTCATCTGGCAGCCGAACGTTTCCACGAAAAACGTCAATCCGCGCGGTTCGATTTCTTTCGAAAGCGCAAGCGCGATACGTTTTTGCTCGTCAAGCTCTTTCTGTGAAATGAATTGGTTCGTTTTCATTCAACATAATCTCCATAAATTTTCATTTTATTATACTACAATCCGGTTCATCATTCAAGGATGATTTCATTCCGCGGTTACAGATTTTTCCGTTCATATTTCTTCGAACTTTGCAGAAATTAAGGGTAACAAATCCGACAAGGAGGTGAAATACATGGCACGAAACAGCAACACGGTTCCCGAGTCCAAGAGCAAGCTGCAGTCGTTTAAGAGCGAAGTCGCTTCCTCTCTGAATATCGACCTGAAGCAGGGTTACAACGGCGATCTGACTTCCCGCGAAGCGGGCAGCATCGGCGGTGAAATGGTTAAGCGCATGATCGCTTATGCCGAGAAGAACCTTCACTAAAAGAAAGGAGTAAAACAACATGAGCAGAAACGGTGCTTTGGTTCCCGAAAGCAAGCAGTCGCTTCAGAACTTCAAGTATGAAGTCGCGAATTCTCTCAATGTGGATCTGAAACAGGGCTATAACGGCGATCTGACCTCGCGCGAAGCGGGTTCCGTCGGCGGCGAAATGGTCAAGCGTATGATTGCATACGCCCAGAACAACATGAACGGATCCTCGTCCATGATGAGATAAACAAAAAAACAACGTGAAGATAAAATCGCCGCAATCACGGCGATTTTATCAGTTGTATGTAATTTCTTTCAGCTGCCGGTATCGGTTGTTCGCTTCCTGCAGAAGCGCATTGTGCTGTACGGTCGGGAGCGAAAACACCTCGTTTGCAGCGGCGGATGCAAGTTCGATGATCTCCGCCGTAGTACCTGCGGGAATACCGAGCCCTTCCCCGTCTCCGCTTTGCCGCACACCGAAGAGATCTCCGCTTCCGCGCATTTCAAGGTCCGTCTGCGCGATCTTAAATCCGTCCGTGCTCTCCAGCATCGCTTCAATGCGCTGCCGGGACAGGTCGCCGGGCTTCTTTGCGAGCAGGTAGCAATGCGACTGCTTTTCACCGCGTCCGACGCGTCCCCGAAGCTGATGCAGCGTTGCAAGTCCGAAATGGTCGGCGCCTTCGATCACCATCGATGTAGCTTCCGGCACGTCCACGCCGACTTCAACGACCGTTGTGGAGATCAGAACGGAGATTTGCCCGTCGCGGAACGCCTCCATCGTCGCGCGCTTTTCCTGATCCTTCATTTGTCCGTGCAGAATCCCGATGCTGCATTCGGGGATCAGCACTTTGATCTCGGCATACAATTCTTCCAAAGACAGACCTTCATATCCCTCGGTCGGTTCGATCAGCGGACAAACAACGTAAGCACGCTCGCCTTTTTCCGCGCAGGCGGCAAGATGCCGGTACAGATCGCGGCGCTTGTCCTGCGGGACATAGTGCGTCTTGACCGGCTTTCTGCCGGGCGGCATCATGTCAATCAGCGACAGATCGAGATCGGCATAGATCAGCAGCGCAAGCGTCCGCGGGATCGGCGTCGCCGACATGACGAGAACGTCCGGGCGGATTCCCTTTGATTCGATCTTTGCGCGCTGCATCACGCCGAAGCGGTGCTGCTCGTCCGTCACGACAAGTCCGAGATCGGCGAAATGAACGGCGTCGGTCAAAAGCGCGTGCGTGCCGACGATCACGTTGTGCTTGCCGGTTTCGATTTCGCGCAAAAGCGCTTCTTTCTCTTTTTTCGACATGCCGCCGACGTACAGGCAAATATCCGGGAAACGCTTTTTCAGCGTGTTGTAATGCTGTTCGGCAAGCAGCTCCGTCGGTGCGAGCAATACGCCCTGCTTATGATTCGAAACGGCAATTTCCAGCGCAAATTCGGCGACAAGCGTTTTTCCGCTTCCCACGTCGCCCTGGATCAGGCGGTTCATCGACCGATCCGAGCCCATATCCGCCGCGACTTCGCGCATGGCACGCAGCTGCGCTTCGGTCGGCGTAAACGGTGCGGAACGGAGGAAATCGGATAGGACGCAGTCTGTCTGAAAACGAAAGCCGTTCCTGCGGTTTTTTTCGTCTTTTATGGAACGGATCGCCGCAAAATACAGGAACGATTCTTCAAAGGACAGACGTCGCTTCGCCCTGTATAGGGAATCGGACGAGGTCGGGAAATGAATCTCGCGCAGCGCGTCCCGATACGCCATCAGACGATAGCGGTCAAGCCATTCGGGCGGAAGAATATCGGCGGGGATGCTTTGGTCCAACACCGTTTCGATCGCTTCGTGAATGACCGTCTGCGGCAAACCTTTGATCGACGGATAGATAGGCGTGATTTCGCCGCCCGACCGGTTTACCTGCGGGTTATAGATGACCGTTCCGCGCTTTCCGGAAACGAGTCCATTGACAAACAGCGTTTCCCCTGCGTGAAACTGATTCAGCCGGTACGGCTGGTTCATCCAGCGCAGCGTGGCTTTGCCGGTCGGATCGGCTACCCGAAGCGATACAATGTATTTCCCCTTAAAATAGAATACCGTCGGGTCCGCCTGCACCGAAACACGCAAGGAAACACGCTCTCCGTCGTTTGCACGTTTGATTTCTGTTATCTGCGAATAATCGAGATACTCGCGCGGATAGAAGTGCAAAAGATCTTCGGGCGTGCGGATATGCAGTTCGGAAAACAGCGCAAGCCGTTTCGGTCCTATGCCTTTCAGGTCAGAAAGCTCCATACAGAAAAAGCCGCCTTTCGGCGGCTCGGATCCGTCATTCAACGGAAAGGTAATAGTAGTATAGCGGTTGAGCGCCTCTTGCAACGATGAATTCCGCTTCCTCGTACTGTTCCTGCAGACGCTCGGAAAGCGCGATTGCGTCTTCTTCCTCCACGGCGTCGCCGTAATAGAGATTCACGATCGGATCGTCAATGTCGCGTTTTTCGATCATGAGACCGATCACCTTCTCCACCGTTTCATTGACGGAGGACGAGACGGCTGCGATATCGTTGTCGATGATGCCGATGATGTCGCCCTCTTTGATTTCGTTGCCGTTGTAATGCGTTTCGCGGATCGCATACGTGACCGCGCCGGAAACGATCTCATTGACGGCGTCCTGCATATTCTCACGGTTTTCATCGAGAGAAAGGTCCGGATTGAACGCCATCGCAGCAGCGATGCCCTGCGGGATCGTCTTTGTCGGGAGGACGATCACGTTGCACGAACACAGATTCTGCGCCTGCTGTGCGGCAAGAATGATGTTCGAGTTGTTCGGAAGAACAAAGACGTTTCTTGCGTTGCACTGACCGACGGCGTTGACGATGGTGTCGATGCTCGGGTTCATGGTCTGTCCGCCCGAAATGATGCGGTCGACCGAGAAGTTGCGGAAGATATCGTCGATGCCTTCGCCAGCGCTGACGGCGATGAGACCGTATTCCTTTTCGTTGCGCTTCTTCTGCTCGATCAGCTGACGGTTCTGCTCGCGCATGTTTTCGATCTTCAGACGGTCGAGCTCGCCGTAGCGCATCGCAAACTGCAGGATCTTGCCCGGGCAGTTCGAATGGACGTGGACCTTCACGAAATCATCGCCCGCCGCAACCACAACGGAATCGCCGACGCGAACCAGATGGTCGCGCAGCTTTTCGAGATCCTCTTCCGAGAACCCTTCGACCAGACGCACGATGAAGAACTCCGTGCAGTATCCGAATTCGATGTCCTCGGTCGAAAAATGATCGAGGTTCGCGCCTTCTTCGGAATTGATCGTTTCCTCGGGTTCGTCTTCTTCCTCAAAATCGGGAAGATCATCGCCCGAAAGGATCGCTTTGAATCCGCGATAGACGGTCATGAGACCGAATCCGCCGGAATCGACGACGCCCGCTTCCTTCAAAACGGGAAGCAGGTTCGGCGTGTTCTCAAGCGCTTCCTGTCCGACTTCTAAAATGTTGTCCAGGAACTCATCCGGCGTGATGTTCTTTCTTTTTTTGACAAATGCGACCGCGGACTGGGAGATCATGCGGGAAACCGTCAGGATCGTTCCTTCCTTCGGACGAAGAACCGCTTTGTATGCCGCATTTGTTCCCGCATCGAGCGCATCGGCAAGCATTTCGACGGTGATCTCGTTTTGCCCCTTGCAAACCTGCTGATATCCGCGGAAAAGCTGTGACAGAATAACGCCGGAATTACCGCGCGCATTTTTCAGTGCGCCGAGCGCAACGGCGTCCATGACTTCGCCGACGGTGACCGAATCGGACATGCCGCGAAGCTCTTTCACGGCGCCCTGCATGGTCATCGACATGTTTGTTCCGGTGTCGCCGTCCGGCACGGGAAAAACATTCAGCGAATCGATGTACGCTTTGTTCTTTTCAAGATTTGCGGCGCCGCCGAGAAACAGATCCCGTAAAAGCGCGCCGTTGATACGTTGTTTGTTCAATGCTCAAACCCTCCGAAATTCGCTTACTGAACGCGAATACTCTCCACAAAGATATTCACGCTGCGAACCGAGACCCCGGTCAAATCCTCTATCCGATAACGTACGTTCTGCTTTGTGTTTTGTGATACTGCAGGAAGGGATACCCCATACTGCAATGCGACATGCAAAGAAACGTCGACCTGGTTGTCGCCGACCTTTTCAACCAGAACGCCTTTCTGCAGATTTTCTCTTCCGAACAGCTCAACGATCGCATCGCCGGCGCTTCTTGCGCACATTCCGACGATACCGTAGTTTTCCACCGCGGCATATCCGGCTATCGTTGCGATCAAATCCTCCGAAACGGATATTGTTCCCATTTCATTTGCGACAGAAATCGCCATGATAGAACCTCCTTTGCTATTCTGTAAAACTTACTTGAAACCGATCGCGATTATTCTTTTTCTTCCCAAACGCCGTTATGGAAGACCTCCTGAACGTCGTCGTTGTCATCCAGACGTTCCAGGAACCGTTCGATCTTTTCGATCGTCTCGGGATCGGTGATGTTCGTCGTATTCTTCGGGATCTGGCCGATCTCCGCGGAAAGGAAGTTGTATCCGAGCCCTTCAAGACCTTCACGAACGGCGGAAAAATCTGCGGGAGCGGTATAGATCTCGAATGCATCGTCCTGCGCAACGAAGTCCTCCGCACCGGCGTCCAGCGCCTGCATCATCACTTCGTCCTCATCCATCAGCGCGGTGCACTCGATGACGATCTGACCCTTCTTGTCGAACATCCAGGCAACGGAGCCGGATGCGCCCATGTTGCCGCCGCTCTTCGAGAAGATATGACGCATCTCCGCAGCAATACGGTTGCGGTTGTCGGTCAGAACTTCCACGATGACGGCGATGTTGCCGGGGCCGTATCCTTCGTATACGACTTCCTCGTAATCGACGCTGTTGCCGTCGCCGCTTGCCTTTTTAATCGAACGGGAGATATTGTCGTTCGGCATGTTCGCCGCCTTTGCCTTTGCAATGACGTCGCGAAGCTTGGAGTTGTTCGCGGGATCCGCGCCGCCGCCCTCTTTTACGGCGATGGCGATCTCACGACCGATCTTCGTAAATATCTTACCCTTTTGTGCATCGGTTTTTTCTTTTTTGTTTTTGATGTTTGCCCATTTGGAATGTCCGGACATACTCGTTCCTCCTGTTTTATCTGAATCTTATCAAAGAATCACAGCAGTTGTGCTGCTTCTTCATCCAATACAAAAGTTGCTTCGGGATGCAGTCTCAATGCCGCCAGAGGCGAATCGGTCAGGTTCCCGCGAAGCATCGTTCTGACTGCTTCCGCTGCATTTTTACCGGTCGCAACGATGATCGGATGCTTTGTATGCATCAGCACGTTCAGCCCCGCGGTGATGAATCCGTCGTCATCGAGCATTTCAACGTGCGTTTCCGATGCGCCGTCGGTCTGCCGGTTCATCAGAAGCGATCCGTCGTGTCGGACGGCGATCAGCGCAACGTCCAGCCCGCCGTCGTTCAAAACCGAATGTTCAAATTGTTTTGCCGTTTCCTCGGCGGAAAGCTCTTTGGAAAACGGGACGCAGTATTGTTTTTCGCAGATGTCGGTCTTGGCAAAGATCGCTTTCCCGAGCAGATTGGCGATGCGCTGCTCTCCGGTTTCGTTGGGCAGAAACTCGAAGAGTTGATACACCTGCGTGTCGTTCCATGCAAGCAGCCCGTTTTCGGTCATTGCAGAAAGCGATTCGTAGACCGGCAGAAGCGTTTCATGGTAATCGACGCCGACAACGCATTTCGGCTCCGCAAGAAGGTGCGCCGCGACCATCGTTGCCGCACAAACGCCGACCGTTTTTTGATCTTTGTAAATCAGCACGCTCATTCTTTTTCTCCGGCGGTGCAGACCGTTTCGATGAACAGCAGGATATCGCCGTACACTTCCTTGCGGTTCGTTTCGTTCAGCATCTCATGGCGTCCTTCCGGATAGAGCTTCATCGTCACCTTGTGACCGCTCTTCAGAAGCCATTGATTGACTTGTTTAACGCCCTTTCCGTTTGCGCCGACAGGATCATTCGAGCCTGAAAGCAGGAAAATCGGACGGTTCGGTACGCGCTTCGCCCAGTTCAGGTTGGATACCTCGCCGAGACCGGTGAACAGATCGTAGAACGCGCAGGATGTGAAAACAAAGCCGCAGAGCGGGTCTTCGATATAGCGGTCGACGTTCGCGGTATCGCGGGACAGCCAGTCGAATTCGGTTCTCGGGTCCTTGAACTGCTTGTTGTACGCACCGAAACCAAGCTTGTTCAGCGAATCGTTCGCAACGTTGCCCTTGCCCTTCTTGATTGCGCTCTTTGCAAGCAGTTTCGCAATGGGAAGCGCGGGATTTGCGCCCGCCGTGCCGGAGAAAATGAACGCATCAAAATCAACGCCCATTCTGCCGGCATACGTTCTCGCAAGAAAACTGCCCATCGAATGACCGAAGAGAATGCACGCGAGAGAAGGATGATCCTTCATGACCGTGTCATGCATTGTTTTATTGTCTTTGATGAGATTGTCCCAACCGTCTTTATCGCCGAAATAGCCCAGCGGCTGACCGTCTCCGACCGATTTGCCGTGTCCCGGAAGGTCCATTCCGTACACGAGGAAACCGTTTTCGGCAAGGAACATTGCAAAGTCGTGATACCGTTCGATGTGTTCCGCCATGCCGTGAATGATCTGAACGCATGCGCGCGGCTCATCCGGCGCCCAAATACGATAGCGAACATCACAGATCCCGGTTGCCGACGGGAACTTCTTATCCCGAACCACAATACCCATTTGCCTTCCTCCGCATAATATTGATATGATATCATACCACATATGCAAAAAAAGTGCAAGTCAAAGCTGAATATTTCTGTCGGCGTGCAGAAGCGCTGCATCGTCAGGATCGTGCGTTACAACGACGGCAAGCCGGGCGGTGCGGATCAGGTCAACCGCCCGTAGCTTGTTTTGTTCGTCCAGACCCGTAAACGGTTCGTCCAGCAGAACGACGTCGCTCGAAAACGCAAACGCTCTTGCGAGGGAAACACGCTGCTTCTGCCCGCCCGAAAGCGAACGTGCGCGAAGGTGCATCTCCCCCGTCATATTCAGGTCGGACAAAAGACGCTTTGCCGTTTCACCGTCGGAAACGATCGAAACATTTTCGAACGCGGAAAGGCGATCCAAAAGCCGCGGCTCCTGAAAAACGACGGACACCTTGCGGTTTTCAAGCCCGACGACGGCGCCGAGGTCCGGCTTCTGCAGACCGCATAAAATGCGAAGAAGCGTGGTTTTGCCGATGCCGGACTCGCCGGAAAGCAGCACAACGCCTTCATCCGGCAGCTGCGCGGAAAAATCGCGGAATATCTGTTTTTCCCCGAACGACAGGGATAGATTTTTGAGTTCAATCATATCGCTTCCCCGCCTTTCGCAGCGCAAATTTCAGCGCGTTTTCCAGAATCACCGACAAAAGGATTACAAGCAGCGTCCAGGCGAACAATTCGGGAATCTCGACATGAATCTTGTGAAACTGCATCTGTCTGCCGATGCCGAGTTTCGGCAGTGCAAGGATCTCGGCGGTGATGACCGCTTTCCACGCAAAGCCGAGCGCCGTCGACGCGCTCGCAAAGAACTGCGGAAGCACCTGCGGCAGCGTGACATACCGGAGTTTTTTCCACGGAGACAGATAGATCTTCGCCATTTCGGAAAGGTGAACGTCACGGTTTTTGATCGCTTCTTCCGTCGTCTGCCAGCTCATGGCGATCAAGAAGATCCTTGCCACAATGCCCCGAAACGCGAACGCGATCACGGAAACGAGAAGGATCAGCGCGAACGACGTGATCGGCGTCGTTTTGATCAGCGAGCGCAAAGGACGCAGCAGCCAGTCGAAAACACGGGAGTGCGAGGTCAGCACCGCAAACCCGATCCCGACTGCGCATCCGAGCAAAAATCCGGCAAGGATCCGCACGACGGTCATGCCGATCGATTGCCAGCCGCTTTTTGAGGAGACGATCTCCCCCATCGACCGAAGGGTGTCAAGGGGAGAAGGCAGCAAAAGCAGCCGACTGCCGACAAGCATCGACAGCAGCTGCCAGATGAGAATGTATACTGCGATCGGAACGCAGAATTTTGCGATCTTACGAAGGATCGGGTACATAATAGAAGTCGTCGCCGGGCATAGCGCCGCCGATCGATTTCGGATTTGCATCGAAGAGCACCTTCAGCATGGCGGAAACACTTACTTTCATCTCCGAACCGGTAATCAGCGTGATATTGCAGTTCGGGATCGCACGCTTTGCGATCGGCTCCTTGCCGATGATGCCCTGTGCGACGACAACGGCTGCCGCGTCTTCTTCGCTGACGACCTTCTTTGCGGATTCGGCCGCATCTTTCAGGAACGCGTCGACCTGCTCCTTGTTCGATGCGAGATAGTCGCTGCGGACGATATAAACGCCCTGCAAAAGCTTGGTATCGTTCTTTTCGCTCCAAAGGTCATTGACTTTCAGCGCAACGCGAACGTTCTCGTTCTGCGCAGTTGCGATCGAGACGTGCGGCTCCGGAAGCAGAGCGACCTCCGCGCTGCCGTCCGCAAGCTTGGCGATCAGTTCCGCGTTGTCCGAAATATACTCGACCTTCACGGAATCCGTCAGTCCGTTCGCTTCCAAAAGATAGTTTAGGATGTACTCCGGCGTACTGCCTTCACCCGTGGACCAGATCGTTTTTCCCGCGAGATCGGCGATGCTGTTGATCGTATTGCCGTTTTCAAGCACGTACAAAACGCCAAGCGTGTTGATCGCGATCACGTTGACCTTGCCTTCCGTCTTTTTGCAGAGAACGGAAGCGAGATTGATCGGTACCGCGGCGATGTCGACTTCGCCGTTGATGATCTTTGCGGTGACCTGATCCGGCGCCGTGAACAATTCAACGGTATAGCGGTCCTGCATGTCCTGCATCATGTAGGCAAGACCCATGCCGGTCGGACCTGCGAGCGCGGCAACGCGGACGGGCTCGGCGGGCTGTTCGTTGTTCTGCTGGGTCTTTGCGCATGCGATCATCGAGAATGTCAAAATCAGCGCGAGGCAGATGATAAGAGCTTTTTTCATGATTGATAATCCTCCGTCAGTTGTATTTCTTTTCCGTTTCTTTTGATTTTATGTTCGTTTTCCAGCACGTCCAGCGCACGATAGAGCGTTGCGCGGCTGACGCACAGAGCTTCGGACAGCTTCGTGTAGCTTTTCACGGTATAGACATTGCCGACGCTTTCCTCCGTCAGGAAGGTCATGATCCGCAATGCAACCGTGTTTTTTGAGAACGCATCCAGCCGTTTGTTGAGGAAACGGATGCGTCCGTTCAGATACGACAGATAGTTTTTCAAAACCGTTCTGTTTTCCGACAGCAGATCTAACATTTCCTCTTCGGGAATGATCAATGCACGGGAACGCTCGTTGCAGCGGATATCGATGACAAAGCCGGAGTCCTTTCCGCAGATGGATGCGGCGCCGAACAGGTCGTTGCGCTTCAGCGTACTCATGTGCATCTTTCCGTCGCAGCTCTTGCGATTGACGTCCGCGCTTCCGCGAAGAAGGATCCCGACACGATAAACGGTTTCATTCTTCTGGAACAGATATTCCCCCGTTTCATATTCGCGGATTGTCACATCCGCGCTGTTCAGCCATGCGCGAATCCGATCTTCCGGTACGCCGTGGAACAAGACGGTTCCGCTCAGTTGCTTTGTGTATCGTTCTGCATCCAG
>JAEEGI010012770.1_pt1 | contig 17902 bp, 14 predicted proteins | sample 8958751 | NCBI WGS metagenome assembly JAEEGI01 (sample SAMN16246545, study PRJNA631951) | gut metagenome | biome: gut microbiome; feature: rumen; material: KS-attached | host: Bos | place: Iran: Karaj | collected 2018-10 | reverse complement strand
TGGTTTACACTGAGGCAGACCTCCAGGTTGGCCCATGGCAACAGAACAACTGGGTGATGCTCGACTTCACCAATGTTGCTACTAATCAGTTTGGTGCGCTCTCTGAGAACTGCGTCATCAAGGGCGGAACGCTCACGGGTACCTACAACAACTACACCTTCAGTGTAAACAACGGTTTTGCTTATGAAGAAGGCCCGGCGGTTGACGATTACACACCCAACGTGTACTGCCCTGCCAACTTCCACAGCAGCAACACTCAGACAATCAATGTAAAGATTGATGGAGAGACCGTTGAAAGAACTTTCTGGTTCATGACGCCGAAGCCGATGGAAGTTTGCAAGTTCACCTGGGCAATGTACTATAATGGCAATGGTTATGCCGAAGGCTTCTATATGCAAGATGGCGATGTCAAACTGCTGGGCGGTGTAGGTGTTGACCAGACCTATAACTCGGATCAAACAACCTTGGTGAACGGTGAGTCCTATCGTTTTACTGGTGTGATCATGAAGACAGGGCAGACGTCAGGCGCAAAAGATGCTGCAGAGAACCATCACCCGCAAGATGGCTCGACGCTGAACACTGGCTACATTGTGGCACCAACCAACTTGACTAAGGCAGAGGGCCAGGTGATCACCGCAGTGAACGAGGTGAAGACTGGCGGTGAGGTGGTGAGCGTGACTTACTGCGATTTGGCTGGCCGCATGAGCCAGAAGCCCTTCGCAGGCGTGAACATCATCGTGACACGCTACAGCGACGGCACCGTCAAGACCACCAAGGCCATCAAGTAAAGCCTCCCTGGCCTCCCCCCAACCCCCTCCTCAGGGAGGGGGAGAAGGAAGCCTCGGGAGAAGGATTTAAGACAGAATCCCGCCTGGCAATTTGCCAGGCGGGATTTTTTTATGCTATCTGGTCCCCAAGCGAGAGCGTGTCAAAATGAGTAGGGTCGCCTGTAATATGGCAGCACACCTGCACAGCCATAAGCGGGGCAACAAGCAAAGCGAGAATTCTAAAACAAGTATTCGTGTCAGTCAATGCTTATGGTGAGTTTAGATGATGAGTCTTCAAAATAAGTCTCACACGCATAAAGAGGTACGTTGCGCATCCATTCCTGGTCTCGGTAATCACTCATCGAAAACCGTAAACCGGTGAGTTCAGGGTGGTCTTTGATATAAGTAGTTAATGATTTCGACCTAAGATTCTCCTCTGCCTTAATCTCAATGGGCCAGATGTTGCTTCCTTCTTGAAGCAACAAGTCGATCTCGAGGGTGTGGTTGTCATTGCTGAAATAGCACATGGTCACATCGCGCAAAGTGGCTAATTGACTCATCACATAATTTTCGGTAAATGCTCCCTTACTACCACTCAATGAATTGTCTTGCGTTAAAAGTTCTGCAGGTGGGACATTGGCTAAAGCGGCCAGCATGCCTGTGTCAAGCAGATAGAGCTTGAATGCAGACAAGTCTTCATAGAATTTGAGCGGCAACTGTGGTTTGGTGGCGCGATTAATGCGAATGACGAGACCGGCGTCGATCAGCCACTGAATGGCTAGTTCAAACTCTCGGGCACGAGCCCCAGACTTGATTGCACCATAAATGAATTTCTTGTTTTCTCGGGCCAGTTGTGATGGGATTGATAGCCAGACTTGCATGATGCGCACTACTTCTTGCTGAGATGCGTGTTTAGACATGTCACTGCGGTAGATGGCGAGTATGTTATTCTGAGTCTGTCTCACAGCCATGGCATCGTTGGTTTCAATGTATTTGACGATGGCCTCGGGCATGCCGCCAACAAAATAATAGATACGCAGGAACTTGATGTAATCGTGCTTGAGCATCTGGATAGATGTCCAATCCATTGACTGAAGAATTTGTGCCATTTGTTCTTGCCCTATGGCCCTGAGGAACTCAGTGTATGTCAATGGATACATGTTGATGATATCCACCTTACCTACTGGAGCCGACTCACCTTGGTGCATGGTGATGCCCAACAGCGAACCTGCTACAGCAATATGTTGTTCTGGCGCTAACTCACAAAAATACTTTAGAGCAGTCAAACCATGGTTTAGTTCTTGGATTTCATCAAGAACAATCAACGTTTTACCTGCAATGATGGGGACGTGAGTAATGGCACTTATAGCAAGCAGGATTCGCTCTATGTCATAGTCTTGAGCGAACAAATTGGTCACGAGTGGGTTGTTGTCGCAATTGATGTAAGCGACATGATCATAATATCGATTGCCAAACTGCAGCAACAGATAGGTTTTCCCTACCTGTCGAGCACCCATGACAATCAGCGGCTTACGATGTGGATTATTTTTCCAATAAATGAGTTTGCCTTCGGCCGATCTCTCCATATCTCTGTCTATAAATGATTTGTGCTGCAAAATTACACTTTTCTAGGGGAACTTGCAAGGAATCGTTCCACTTTTCTAGGGGAACTTTTGCATAACGGGCACACTTTTCTAGGGGAACTTACGGAAATTTATTGAAATGGCTGTATAATAACCGCGAATTATGACTCTGGAATGAGATACGTTCTGCCGCCCCTAACGGGGGGCTCACCTTCCGCTCCCTAGGGTGCTAGGAGATGCGGCCGTGCTTGTGGTAGAAGTGGAGGAGGCCCTGGATGTGCTTGCGGCCTAGGCGCGAAAATGGCTTGCGCTGTGTGCGGCGATAATAGGTGTGGATGATGCTGTATTGTGGCAGGTACTTGATTTTCCAACCCGCTTCGCGCAGGCGGTGGCATAAGTCAGCATCCTCGGGGCCATAAAAGATGGCTTCGTCGAGCAGGCCCACCTGGTCGAGTACCTCACGGCGCATCATCTGGCAGGCTCCGATTACATAGTATGGTTCAATGGCACCCTCACTATCGGCACGGTATTTTTCGCTGGCTAACCGCAGTCCCAACACACTCAGTACCTTGCCTTTCAGTCCCGGGAATGGCCGGAAGCTGCGCTGCACATTGCCTTCGGTGTCGGTCATGCGGCAAGCGCAAAGTCCCACATCGGAGTGGGTCGACAGGTACTGAAGCATTCCGTCGATGGCACGAGCGTTGACAATGGTGTCGTTGTCAAGGATGAGCAGGGTAGGGGCAGTGGCTTGCGCGAAACCTTGGTTGCGTGCCGCCGCCACACCGCGGTTCTCAGGATTTACCGTCAAGCGGATGTTGGGGTAGTGCTCGCGGATGTAGTCGGGCGTGCCGTCGGCCGACGCGTTGTCTATGACAATGACCTCGATATCGCCACGCGCCATCAACGGCTGCAGCGACTCCAGGCACTTCTGGGTGTCATCCAGGTGGTCGTAGGTCAATATGATGATCGACAGTCTCATCGGCAGGATTATCCAAATAGTTTGATGCGCAGTGCTTGGCAGGCATGAGCGAACTGTCGCCAGCTGGTAAACTGATGCAACTGTCGACTGGCAAAACGCCAAGACACAAAGTAGTGCAGATTGTTCCAAAACAGCGCTCGCTCCATCTGCTTGGCGCTCAAGTGCGGCAGGTTGAGGATGGACTGGCGCTGGACGTCGCTGGGCACATAGTCGCCAGTGGCAATCCAACCATTCTGCTTGCACAGCTTGTAATACTCAGTGCCCGGGAAGGGAGATACGATGTTGAACATGACCTGATCCACGTCCAGTCTTTTGGCCTCACGCAATGTGTGGCGCACGGTCTTAGGGGTCTCTAACGGGCTGCACCCGATGAGGATGTTCAACTTCACGGGCACGCCATGGCGCTTGAGCAAGTCGATGGCGTGGTATATCTTCTCACTGGTAATACCTTTCTTTAAATAGGCAAGAATCTCATCGTTGAACGACTCTACCCCCAGATCGACATAGCGGCAACCGCTCTGGCCCAACGCCTGAGCAATAGGCTCGGTGATAGCATCGACCCGCGCTTGGCAGCCCCACACCAGCCCATGGCGGCGCATCACCTCACATAGTGCCAACGTTCGCTCCTCGGTCCAAATGAAGTTGTCGTCCATAAAGCCCACGGCACGGTAACCTAGACGGCACAGCTCGTCCATCTCGTGGTCTACGCTCTCGACACTGCGCATCGCTACAGGTGGCTTGCACCCATGCTCACGCCGGTACTCAATTTCACGGGCGAAAGTGAGCGAACTAGGCACGCAGTAGATGCAATGAAACGGGCAATTGCGCGAAGTAACAGCAGTGGTATATGGCTCGCACTTGAGCTTAGGGTTGAAATATTTGCGACCTTGCAAGTGGTGGCGGGCTGGTAATGGCAAAGTGTCCAGATCGGCAATGAGCGGACGACTGGGATTGTGCACTTTGTGCCCCTTTTCGCTGTAGGAAATGCCTGCCACAGTGTGCCAGTCCTCACCGCGATGCAATGTGTCGACCAACTCTTGCACTGTCCGGTCGGGCTCTCCGCGCACCACAATCACGCGGTCATCACACAGGCAACGTTCGGTAAAGTGTGTCGGCCCTGGGCCCATCATCACCACATGGCTCGAGGGACGATGCTCTAGAATCAAGGTGATGGCCGCAAGGTCGTTGTCAATTGACAAGTTCACAGTCCACATTAGGTACACTTCGTTCGTGTCGTGCTGCAGCCAGTTAATATACTGTTGGCGCGACCATTTGTCGTAGACCATGTCACAATGCGACACCTCATGCACACCGCTCTGTTCGACCAGCGCCACCACTGTTAACTCATAGGTGTTGGGCGCCAGGTACACCACATGCGTGCAGCCCGCCGTGCGCTCGGCAGGTCGCTTTCCTTTAAGGACCGGTGGTGTGATAAACGCTAGCCGCATGTGAAGCCTCCTCTATCCCCTCCCGAAGGAGGAGAATTTGGAATTGGTTTTGTGTGGCTGTGATTATGAATAATGTATTGGCTATGGCGTAACGATAGTGCCGATTGGATCACCGGCAATCACCTTGTGCAGGTTGCCCACGACATCCATGTTGAACACATGAATGGGCAGACCATTCTCTTTGCACATGATGGTGGCGGTCATGTCCATCACCTTCAAGTTGCGCTCATATATCTCGTCATAGCTGATGCGGTCGAACTTAGTGGCTGTCGGATCCTTTTCGGGGTCGGCAGTGTAAATGCCGTCTACGCGTGTGCCCTTGAGCATCACATCACACTCCAACTCGATGCCCCGCAGCGATGAACCCGTATCGGTGGTGAAGTAGGGACTTCCCGTGCCGCACGACAAGATCACCACCTTGCCCTGGTTAAGGGCATCGATGGCTCGCCATTTGCTGTATAACTCGCCGATGGGAACCATGTTGATGGCCGTGAGCACCTGTGTGGGCTGGCCGATGGACTCCAACGCGCTGCATAGGGCCAACGAATTGATGACTGTGGCAAGCATGCCCATCTGGTCGCCGCGCACGCGCTCAAATCCCTGTGCCGCACCCTTCAGGCCACGGAAGATGTTGCCGCCACCAATCACGATAGCTACCTGTACGCCAGCATCGGCGATTTCCTTAATTTGGTGAGCATACTCTATGGTGCGCTCGAAGTTGATGCCCGTTCCTTGTTCCACTGCCAGCGACTCACCACTGAGCTTGAGCAGGATACGATGATAGATAGGTTTCATTGTTGTCAGTTTTGAGTTACAATCTGCAAAGTTACAAAATTATTTGTATCTTTGCACCATTATTAAGGCAAAATGAACATAAACATAACAATAAAGCCAGATTTTGAGGCATTGATAACGCTTCCACCTAGCAAGAGCATTGCCAACCGCGAGATGCTAATCGATGCACTATGCATTATGGACAATGCACAATGGCAACCGTCTAGTCATTCTCAGTATGTCTCAGACGACATTCTTGCCATGCGCCGGGGGCTGGCGGCACGCGATGGCGACACCATTGATGTCGATGGAGCCGGCACCGCTCTACGCTTTCTCACCGCCTACTGGGCAACCCGCGAGGGATACACCGTCACCATCACGGGCAACCCCCGCCTGTGCGAGCGCCCCATTGCTCCGTTGGTTGACGCCCTGCGTCAGTTGGGTGCCGATATTGTCTATACTGCGCAAGAGGGCTATGCTCCCCTGCATATCACAGGGCGACGGCTGCATGCTGGCCATCTCACGATGCGCGGCGATATGAGTTCGCAGTTTGTCTCGGCGTTGTTGATGGTTGCTCCTACGATTGGCGGCACGGAACTGGAACTGACGGGTGAAATCGTGTCGCGCCCCTATATCGACATGACTGTCGCCCTGATGGGGTGCCATGGCGTGAGGGTGAGTGAAAACGATGGCACATTCATCGTCCCTGCCGACCGTTACCTGCCAGCTATTGCCAGCGACGAGGGTGACTGGAGCGCTGCGGCATTCTGGCTGGCTCTCCAGGCCTTGCTTCCCCAGGCGCGCATCACGCTGCAGGGACTGCAACCCAACAGTGTGCAGGGCGATTGCCGCATCCTTACCATCATGGAACAGATGGGCATGACGGCCCACTGGCACGACGATGGCTTGTTGACCATGGACATGTCACGCGCCCTGTGCTGTTGTTGCTCGACGTTTGCCGACCTCACTGGCACGCCCGACCTGGCTCCCGTACTCGTGGTCGCACTGTGCCTCATGGGTAGGCCATTTCGCATCACTGGGTTGCGTACCCTGCGTCACAAGGAGAGTGACCGCCTGGAGGCGCTGCGCACCGAGTTGCGCAAGGTGGGCTACCTGATCTCTATTGAGGGTGATGATGCCATTAGTTGGCATTTCGCTACATGTGAGCCACATCCACACCCCGCCATCGATCCTCACGGCGACCATCGCATTGCTATGGCAATGGCCCTTGCTGCCGTGCGTTATCCAGGCATTACCATCGAAAATCCACAGGTTGTCGCCAAGAGCTACCCCAACTTCTGGGAACAACTAAAAATACAACCCTATCATGTCTAAGTGGTGCGAGCCACCGGCTCGTAAGACACCAAAAACACAAAAACTGCGGTACAAAAATAAAATTCTCCATTCTCAATTCTCCATTCTCAATTAAAATGTGTACCTTTGCGGATTGTTTTTTGAAAACCAACATTTAAACAAGATATCAAATCATTATGATTTATCCGATTCTTACGCCTGAAGAGGCTGCCGAATTTGTAAAACACGGCATGAACGTGGGTGTTTCGGGCTTCACTGCCCCTGGTTGCCCCAAAGTTGTGCCCCCCGCCATCGCAGCAAAAGCTAAACGCGAGCACGAGGCTGGCCGAGAGTTTAAGATTAACTTGTTCACCGGTGCATCGACCAACGATTACACCGATGGTGAACTGTCGCGTGTCGACGCGCTCAACTTCCGCGCGCCCTATCAGTCGTTGGGCGATCTGCGCAAGCACATCAACGCCGGCGACGTCCACTACAACGATCGTCACCTGAGTGAGATGAGCCAAGAGTTCCGATATGGCTATTATGGCAAAATGGACATCGCCATCGTCGAAGTGCAAAGCATCACCGACGACGGTGACATGGTGCTGGGCACCTCGGTGGGCAACACTCCCACTTGGCTGCAGTGCGCCGAAAAAGTCATCATCGAGATCAACGACATGCTCCCCGAGAGCATCCATGGCATGCACGACATCTACGTGCCGCTCGATCCCCCCTTACGTCGTGAGATACCCATTTACAAACCCAGCGACCGCGCTGGCAAGCCTGTGGCACACGTCGACCCCAAGAAGGTGGTTGGTGTCGTCAAGACATCGATGCCTCTGGGCGTGACCACGCCGTTCACTCCAGTCGATGAGGTAACCGCTAAGATTGGCGAATACGTCTGCGAGTTCCTTGTCAGTGAGATGAAACATGGCCGCATGCCCAAGGAGTTCCTCCCCATACAGAGTGGTGTGGGCAACATCGCCAACGCTGTGCTCAACTCGCTGGAGGCTAGCACCGACATTCCTGCATTTGAGATGTACACCGAGGTCGTGCAAGACAGCGTGCTCAAGCTCCTCGAGAGCGGACGATGCAAGTTTGCAAGTACCTGTTCGATGACCTTCTCGCGCGACGCAATGACCGAGTTCTTCCAGAAGCCCGAGCTTCACGACAAACTGCTCATGCGTCCTAGCGAGATCTCTAACAACCCCGAGGTTATCCGTCGCATCGGCGTGGTGTCGATGAACACCGCTATCGAGTGCGACCTCTATGGACACATCAACTCGTCGCACGTAAGCGGTTCGCGTCTGATGAACGGCATCGGCGGTTCGGGCGACTTCACCCGCAACGCCTACACCAGCATCTTCTTGTGCCCGTCAATCAAGAAGGACGACTGCATCAGCACCATCGTGCCCATGGTTACCCATTGCGACCACACCGACCACTCGGTTGACATTATCATCACCGACCAGGGTATCGCTGACCTTCGCTTCAAGGATCCCGTCCAGCAGGCCGAGGAAATCATCGAGCATGCCGCTCATCCCGTTTATCGTCCATTGTTGCGCGACTACCTCAAGCTTGCCGGTAAGGGACACATCCACCTGAATCCCGACATGGCTCTGGCATTCCACAGCGCTCTGGCCCACGAGGGTGACATGCGTAAAGCCGATTTCTCGAAGTATCTGTAAAAAGCATTGTTTCTTATCTAGAGGCTCCGGAATCTTTAGAAGTCTAGAGCCTCTAGATAGAAATAAAGCAGTCATTATGCGTTAAGCATTGGTTAAGCCCCTGTAGTTCAACGGATAGAACGGAGGTTTCCTAAACCTCAGATTTGGGTTCGATTCCCAGCGGGGGTACTTTTTTATTGCACTATGCAGTATGGTCAATGACACTGGACATCGGGTCGCCTTCGAGACGCTGGGGTGCAAGCTCAACTTCTCGGAGACCGCCACGCTGGGCAAGCTGCTGGCACAGCGCGGCATCGCCACAGCTGGCCGGGGCGAGGCGCCCGACATCTGCATTGTCAATACCTGCAGTGTCACCGAACTTGCCGACCGCAAGTGCCGCCAGCACATTCGCCGCCTGGTCAAGCGCTATCCCGATGCATTGATGGTTGTCACGGGCTGCTATGCCCAGCTCAAGAGCCAGGAGATCGTCGCTATCCCTGGTGTGGACATCGTGCTGGGCAGCGAACAGAAGTTAGACATTGCCGACTACATTGAGCGCTGGTTTGCCGACCATGAGAAGGCTGTTGCCGTTACACGTACCCCCGACATCCGTCGCTTTAGCCCCTCGTGTGAACGTGGAGACCGCACCCGCTACTGGCTCAAGGTGCAGGACGGCTGTGACTACTACTGCAGCTATTGCACCATTCCCATGGCGCGCGGGCGCAGTCGCTGCGGCACCATTGCCTCGCTGGTCGAACAGGCGCAGCAGGTGGCCGACGAGGGAGGCAAGGAGATTGTCATTACGGGTGTCAACATCGGCGACTTTGGCAAGAATACCGGTGAAAGCCTGTTGAGTTTGCTCGAGGCTTTTGACCGCATCACGGGCATCGAGCGTTACCGCATCTCGTCAATTGAGCCCGACCTGCTCACCGATGACATCATCGCCTTCTGTGCACAGTCTCGTGCTTTTATGCCACATTTTCACATTCCGTTACAGTGCGGAAATGACGAAGTGCTGCGCCTCATGCGCCGACACTACGACCGCCAGCTCTTTGCCGACAAGGTGGCACGGTGCCGCCAATTGATGCCCGACTGTTTCATTGGGGTGGATGTGATGGTGGGCAGTCGCGGAGAGACCGACGAGTACTTCGAGGACAGTTACGCTTTCATCGACTCGCTCGACCTGCAGCACCTGCACGTGTTTCCTTACAGCGAGCGTCCGGGCACGATGGCATTGCGTATCCCTGTGGTGGTGCCGCAGCGCGTCAAACAAGAGCGCGCCGCGCGCATGATTGCACTCAGCGACCAGAAGCAGCGGGCGTTCATCGAGCGCTATCTGGGGACCGAGCGGCAGGTACTCCTTGAACAACCTCATGGAAGTGGACCCATGCACGGCTTCACCGACAACTATATTCGCGTGAACGTCACCCCCGACGAGTCGCTCACCAACTGCCTCGTTACTGTCCATCTCGACCACGTTAATGACGACTTGACCGTTAATGGTTGTGTGTCTCAGTCTAATTCTCAGGGAGGTCTAAAAATATGAAAAAAGTCGCAGTCATCATCTTGAACTGGAATGGAGCCAAGCTCTTGCGCCGGTATGTGCCTAGCGTCGTGCAGAACACTCCTAATACGCTGGCCGATGTCATCGTTGCCGACAATGGTTCAACCGATGACAGCCTTGCCGTGCTCCGTGATGAATTTCCCATGGTGCGAGTTATAGCCCTGGATAAGAACTACGGCTTTGCTGAGGGCTACAACCGCGCCATCGCTCAATGCACCGACTATGAGTACACAGTGTTGCTGAACAGCGATGTGCGCACACCTGAGCACTGGCTCGACCCCATTATCGACTATCTCGAGGCACACCCCGATGTGGGTGCCGCCCAACCCAAACTGCTTCACGATCGTGAGGACGGCCGTGAGGTCTTCGAGTATGCCGGTGCAGCTGGCGGCTACCTTGACTGCCACGGCTATCCTTACTGCCGCGGCCGCATCTTCGAGGATATCGAGGATGACAATGGCCAGTATGACGACATCAACCCTAGCATCCTTTGGGCCAGTGGGGCATGCCTGGTGGTACGCACCGCCCTCTACCTGCAGGCGGGCGGTCTCGACAAGGACTTTTTTGCCCACATGGAGGAGATTGACCTGTGCTGGCGCATCCATCTGCTGGGTAGTGACATCCGCTTGGTGCCACAGGCACGCGTCTACCACCTGGGTGGCGCGAGTCTGCCGCAGGGCAATCCTCGCAAGACCTACCTCAATTTCCGCAACAACCTATTATTACTCCACAAGAACCTACCAGCCCGTGAGGGTAAGCGGTTGCTTATTATCCGTCGCCTCTACGACACGCTCGCATTCTTCATGGCACTAGCCAAGTTGCATGGCGGCGATGCCAAGGCCATCATCCGCGCCCCCCGCGACTACCGTAAGATGCGTCGCAACTACACCCAGCACCCCACGCGAAATCTTCTGAACGAACTTCCTGAGTGCCATTGCAATATCGTCCTTGACCACTACCTTCACGGCCGCAAGATATTCTAGTACTGCTGAAAGGCTTGTACTTGTGGGCGATTTATCATGAGTTGACACTAAATCAGTGGCTTTTTTTATCCGTGCTTTAACAGTTGCTGAAGTCTATTGGCTTTCTGCAAAGCAATCAAGCCGAAATCAGTGTCAACAAAAATGGTTACTCGAAACATTGAAAATATGTCAATAATACTAAAATAATGTTTTCCAAATATACAACCTAATCATTTTGATACTAATTTTGCATTGGAAATCGGAATTTAGACTGTACGAATGGCATGTTAACACAAATCTACAACGGCAATATTCTCACTCCTGAAGGATGGGTCAAGCGAGGGTCGGTATACTTTGCCGACGGTCGCATTGTCGAGGTGACGCGCAGCAGCAACATCAATGACAAGACTGAACAGGCCATTGACGCCCAGGGGATGAATGTTGTTCCGGGGGGCATTGAGTTACATTGTCACGGAGGAGGTGGCAGGGACTATATGGAGGGTACCGAGGAGGCTTTTCGCACAGCAACCCTCACGCACATGCGTCATGGCACCACCGCGATGTTTCCCACATTGTCGTCGGCCACACTGCCCATGATTGAGATGGCATGTGAGACCTGCGACAAGTTGATGCGTGAGCCCGATACGGCCATCATGGGATTGCACCTTGAAGGACCATACTTCAATCCTCGCAAGGCGGGCGCACAGATGCCAGACATTATCCGTCTGCCCGATCCCGACGAGTACCACCACATCATCGAGGACTATGACTGCGTGCGCCGATGGGACGCCGCGCCCGAACTGCCAGGAGCGTTAGAGTTTGGGCATTACATCACCGACAAGGGGGTAGTCGCCGCCATTGGCCACACAAATGCTGAGTATCCCGAGGTCAAGGCTGCCTTTGATGAGGGATATACCCATACCACACATTTCTATAATGGCATGCCCGGTTTCCACAATGTGCGGGAGTTCAAGCATGCCGGCACCGTCGAGAGTGTCTATCTGCTCGACGGCATGAGTGTCGAGATTATTGCCGACGGGATTCATGTGCCACTGCCCATTCTGCGGTTGGTACACCGCATGAAGGGCGTGGAACGCACTGCCCTGGTCACCGATGCATTGGCAGTTACCGACAGTGACAGTGATAAGGCATTCGACCCACGTGTCATCATCGAGGATGGCGTGTGTAAACTATCGGACCGCTCGGCGCTGGCAGGCAGTATCGCGACGATGGATCGCCTGATACGCACCATGGTGATGCAGGCGGGCATTCCGCTCCACGATGCGGTGCGCATGGCCAGCGAAACACCAGCTCGCATCATGGGAATCTATGACCGCAAGGGTAGCCTGCAGCGAGGCAAGGATGCCGACATTCTCATACTCGATGACAATTGCAACCTCAAGGCTGTATATGCCATGGGAAAACTCGTCCAATAAAAAAAATACGTTTTTTTTTGGTCAGTCCAAAAAATGATATTACCTTTGCAGTCGCATTAGGAAACATGGTGAAATTAGCTCAGCTGGTTAGAGCGTCGGATTGTGGTTCCGAAGGTCGTGGGTTCGAATCCCATATTTCACCCCAACAGAGGTCAGCATCGCGCTGACCTCTAATTTTTTGCGCTATATACTTGTTGTCCCGCTAATTAATAATAGAAGACAACACGGACAACAGGGACAAGATTTTCATTCGGACAACATTTGCGTTACTCCCCCACAAATAAAAAAATTGGGAGACAACTGGTATATAGTTCCCAAAAACAAAGCCGCTTGGCAGGCTTCCCTGCCAAGCGGTAATTGTGCATTGTGCATTATGCATTGTGCATTAGTAGATAGCCTTACCAATGGCTTTGCCATCACGCAGAACGATATTCACACCTTGGAACGGTTGGTCGCTCACCAGACCCATCACATTGACATACTGTACCTTGCCACCCTCGGTAGCGATAGTCGAAATGCCAGTCACATTGTCAAGCTCCATAACAACATTTTGTACATCATCCAGGTTGACATTCTCGAGCACCTGGGGCTTGTAGCCTTCCTTCTCAAACTTAATGCTGTAGGTAGCACCCTCCTCGGGAGTCACCTCGATGCTATAAGCGCCGTTGGCATCGGTCTCGCCTTGGAACAACGAAGAACGGACGGTCGATGTAATGGTCACGTCGACACCTTCCAGTGGTTGCTGGTCGGTATCGGTAACAACACCTGTCACAGTCACGGTCTCTACAGCATCCTTCGGTATGTAGAGTAAGGTAATCTTGGGCATGAAACGAGAGCTGAGGTTGTTGGTCGAATATTTGGCACAAGACATGTACACACCCTCATCGGCATTGACTCCCAGGAAGTAGGTTGTCTGATAGCCGCCAGTGCGGCTCACATTGCATTGCAAGGCCAGGGTGCCGCTTACGTAGGTCACGGGCGCGTCGAAGGGGAACTCCAGCACTTCCTCGCCACCAGCTACGGTGATGGTTGATACAGGGGTGAGGTCGCTCACAGCGTTAGTAGGATATGAACTGATACCAGCCGACTCATATTGCACAATGTCGGTCTCGCTCATGCTCAATGTCAAATCACCGTTGTTGAAGCCCACGGTCTCGGCGGGATAGAAGCGCACGCCAGTCACTTGGCAGCCAGCGATTTCGGCCAGCATCTCGGCGGGATACAGCATCTGTGACATCGTGGCCGAATTGTCAAACCAGTAGCCATAGATAGGGAAGTAGGCCGACTGCTCTTCACCGTCACACAGGGTCAGTTCACTTTCATTGACGCTGAAGCCGCTCAGTGGCACATTGAATGTGCCTGCCTCGCCGCAGTCAATGGTTAACGTTGCGGTGTAGTCGCCTGGCTCGGTGGGAGCAAAGGTTACAGGAATCTCAACCGTAGCGCCGCTGGCTAGCTCTGCGGGAGTGTATGCACAGCTGAAAGGAGCTTCTAGACTGCTCAACGAGGGCGTGACGGCTTCAGTGCCATAGTTCCTCAGCAACAAGTTCAAGGTCTTTTCGCTCTGGAGAGCTACCTTGCCGAAGGAGAGCTCCTCGGGTTTCAACTTCACATTATAAGGAAGCTTCTCGCCATAGGTGAATGTAGCCTTGGGCAGGAACTTGTACATGCTTGAACGAGAGAAAGACTGATTGTTCTCTTGATTCTTGCCCAAGAAAACGGTAGTGGCATAACTGCCCTTGACGACTACCCTGCTCTCGAATACCAAGTTGCCACCTCTATAATAGTAAGGGTTATCCAACTCCAGTAGCAGCTCTTTCATTCCAAAGTTTGCTGAAGTGAAAGCCATTGTCTTGACTAGGGTGAGACCTTCAACGGCAGTAGCACTCTCATACATGGTCTGATCGGTCTCGCCCATGTAAAACTCTAGTGTGCAACCGTTGAATTTGATGCCGTCATCGTTGAGGTAGAACTTGATAGCAGTGATCTCTTTCCCATTCATGTCGGAAATCATCTCGGCGGGATAGAGGCACTGACAAACAATGCCTGTGTTGTCAACCCACAAGCCGTTGATGGGGACATTGGCGTTGGTTGCGGTGCTGTCGCAAACTGTCAACTCGGCTTCGGCCCACATGGTCATGCTACAGGCCACAAGGGCGGCCAGTGTTAGTAAAAACTTTTTCATAAGCGAATGTTTTTAAGTAAATAAAAGTGAAAAATAAGTTTGTTTACCGCAAAATTACACTTTCTTTTGAAAAACTCCAACTATTTCTTGATTTTTTCAATAAAACACCTTAATTTTGCACTTTCCACATAATAAACTGAATGATATGACACGAAAACTGATTATCATGTTTTGCCTCGGTGCCATGGCGATGGGCATGAGCGCGCAGAAGGGCGTTGATGCGCGCATTAAACAAATCCGGGAAACCTACGCCAACCGGCTGACCATGATGCAGAACCAGCCCTACGACGACGAGTCCCAGAAGGTTGAACACTTAGTCGTCGCATATAACCGCATGTATCCTGGCACGGGACTCGCCTGTTTCAACGATAATTACTATTGGACCGACGACGAGAACGAGGACTATATGCTCAAGCCCACGCTCTACTTCGCCACCAGCGATCACACCATGAACACGGGCATTTATATCTTTCACAAGGAGTACCTCTTTGACTCCGAGACCGAGGAGCCGATGTTCATGTATGTTTCCACACGGTTTGGCGAGGACGGCAAGAAGTTGGAGTACCGGTTCTACTTCGACAAGGGCAAGCTCATCAAGCAGCTACCCGAGAAGATAGGAACTGTGGCCGACGATGAACTTGATCCGATGATTGAGGTGGACAAGAACGGCAAGGCGGTAGCCGCCAATCTGCTTCGTGAGATGGAGAACGTGAAGAAAGCCTTCCACGACCAGATCCCCACCTACCCCTGGTAGCCCCAAATGAATAAGAATGGAGAATTGAGAATCTCAACTAAGCAATTTTTCAGCCATCAAGAATTCTCAATTCTCCATTCTTAATTTTACATTCAATTAAAGTCCTAGTTTCTGTTTTACCAGTGGGGTGATGTTGGTGACATTGGGACTGCTGTAGGAGACGGGAGTCTTAGCGGTGTCGAGAATGAGGTCAAATCCCATCTGGTCGCCCACTTCGCGCACGGCGGCATTGATGGCGGCGTTGATGGGTGCCATCAGTTCGGCCTCCTTGTCCTTGAGCTCGCGTGCGGCCTGCTGTTGGTAGGCTTGGATGCGCTTGTCGCTCTCCTGCACTTCCTGCACGCGGCGGTCGCGGATGGCAGCAGGCGTAGCGGGGTCGGTGGCGATGGCCTGGTACTCGGCATACTTCTTGTCGAAGTCGGCCTGCAGCGTCTTGTACTCGGCCTGCAAGCGGTCACTGAGTGCCTTAAGCTTAGTCTCGGCTTGTGCCTTGTCGGGCAACGCGTTGAGCACGGCCTGCGAGTCATAGATGGCAATCTTGCTTTGTGCCATGAGCATCAGCGGCAGCACCACCAATAAGGTCGAGAGAAATCTTTTCATCATAGTTGAATCTAAAATATACCCCTCCTCTTTGAGAGAAAGGGGAGGGGAGTGAGGTTGTAATAATATTTACTTAATTCCCAGTTTCGCCTTCACCTTGGCAGTGAGATCCTCGGCTCCAGTGCCAACGTAAAGAATCGAAGATGTATCATAAATGAACGTGTATCCACCCTCGGCACCTACTGCCTTGATGGCGTCCTGCAGCTTCTGCTGGATGGGGGCAAGCAACTGGTCCTGTTGACGCTGGATGTCCTGAGCGGCAGTCTGCTGGAAGTTCTGAATCTTCTGGTACTCTTCCTGCAACTCCTGCATGTGGCGATCTTTGATGGCCTGCGGAGTAGTTGCATCCTTGTCAGCGGCTTCATAGTCGCTGGCCTTCTTCTGGAATGCGGTCTGCAGGTTCTTGAATTCAGTCTCATACTTCTCGCTGGCGGTCTTCAGGGTGCTCTCGGCGGTAGCCTTCTCAGGCATGACGTTGAAGATTTCCATGGGATTGACATAACCCAGCTTGACCTGTGCCATCAGGCACATGGGGGCAACCACAAAGGCTGCGAGCAATAATTTCTTAAGCATTTCTCTTTTAAGTTATTAAGTTTTAAATAATTGTTTTCGTTTCTCAGAAATCCTGGATGGGACTATTTGCCGTAGCCCAGTTTAGAGAGGACTTCGTTGCTCACGTCGATGCGTGGTGAGGCAAACAGGATGCTCTGTGACGACGCGCGGTCAAAGATGACCTGAAATCCGCGCTCCTCACTGACCTTCTTCATCGCATTGTAAATCTCATCCTGGATGGGCTTGATCAGTGACTGACGTTTCTTGAACAACTCGCCTTGTGGGCCGAAGTACTTGTACTGCAGCTGAGAGGCCTCTTTTTCCTTGGCAACAATCTCGGCTTCCTTTTTCTTCTTCTGCTCGTCGGTGAGGAAGACCATGTCGCTCTGGTAGTTCTTATACATGGTGTCGGCCTCCTTCTTCAGATCGTCCACCTCTCGTTGCCAGCGTTGGGACACTTGGTTCAACTGCTCATTGGCCATCTCATACGAAGGGATATTCTTCAGGATGTACTCCATATCCACAAGGGCAAACTTCTGCGCGCTGGCCGTGAACATGCCGGCCAAGACAGCGACTAACACGAATGCAATCTTTTTCATAGTCATGATGTTTTAAAAAACTTGACTTTTAGACTTACTATTGTTTTTTTGGTTTAATTCTTTAGAATTCTTGTCCCAGCACGAAGTGGAAGTTGCTGCCGCCCTTCTTGCCGAAGACTGTATCGAAACCGTAGCCCCAGTCGATACCCATCATACCAATCATTGGCAGGAAGATGCGGGCACCGACACCGGCCGAACGCTTCATGTCGAACGGGTTGAATTGCTTCACCGACGTCCAGGCATTACCTGCCTCGAGGAATACCAGCGGGTAAATGGTTGCGCTCGTTGAGAGCATCAACGGGAAGTGAAGCTCGAGCACAAAGCGGTCGTAAGCATAACTCTCGCTGCCCCATTGTGTGAAGGCTCCGTTTTCGTAGCCGCGAAGGGCAATGGCCTCAGTAGCATAGGTGTAACTTCCACTCATGCCATCGCCACCAACGTAGAACGTCTCAAACGGCGACTTGATGTGCTTGTTCCAACTGCCCAGCAGACCGAAGTCGGCACGCGTCATCAGCACCAGTGTCCAACGTCCGTCAGGATCGGTCAGCGGAGTGTAGGTGCGTGCTTGGAACTTCAGTTTCCAGTACTCAATCCAGTGGTAAAGCTCCTTCTTGTCGGCCTCGAGGCTGCTCTCTGACAATGCCTTCCAGTCTTTCTTGCCGAACAGGCTTGCCGGTGGGGTGGCGTGGAAACTCAGCGTGAACGTACTACCGCGACGTGTATACAGCGGGTTGTC
>JAEEGI010012765.1_pt1 | contig 17905 bp, 10 predicted proteins | sample 8958751 | NCBI WGS metagenome assembly JAEEGI01 (sample SAMN16246545, study PRJNA631951) | gut metagenome | biome: gut microbiome; feature: rumen; material: KS-attached | host: Bos | place: Iran: Karaj | collected 2018-10 | reverse complement strand
CCTGTTGCGATAAAGAGCGAGTCTAGACGCGCCAACAAGCGTTCGCGCGAGCCATGCAAAGCCGTCAGTCCCTCGATGTCATGCGGCACAAGCCAGGCATATTGCCAAGCATTGCCCTCACAGTACTCGTCGGCTCCATGGCGTGCCCTGAAGGGATCGAAAGGTGCCAAGAAATCGCCCTTGCCATCGCGGGCTCGGATAAATCCCGTGGCAGGATCAAACAAATTACGGTACTGGTGGCTCAACGCCATGTGGCGGTCATATAGATCTCGACGGCCCAACTTGAGGGCAGCCTGTGCCAATGCCCAATCGGCCAGGTCATACTCGAGCTCAAATGCCACACTCTCGGCCTTCATCGAGTCGCAGGGGATGTAGCCCATGGTGCGGTGCCACTTCAGACCGCGCTCGTCAAGCAACATGGAGCGTTCCATCGCCTCGAGCGCCAACCGCTGGTCAACACCCGGGATATCTTTGAGGACCGCGTCAGCCACCACAGGCACGCCCGGACTGCCCACCATGCAGTTGGTCTCGCGTGCCATCAGGTGCCAAACGGGCAATTTTCCCTGCTCCTGATAGATGCGCAGCATGGTGTTGATGATGTCGGGAGTGATGTCGGGGTGGATGAGGGTCATCAGGGGATGCGCGGCGCGGTAGGTGTCCCACAGGCTATAGGTGGTGTAGTTGACAAAACCTGGATTGGGGTGCACCTTGTGGTCGCTGCCGTGATAGGTGCCGTCAATATCGCAATAGACCGACGGAGCGATCATCGTGTGGTAGAGCGCGGTATAGAAGCAACGCAACACCTTGGGGTCGCGCGACTGGATTTGCACTTTGCCCAAGTGGTGCCGCCAGGCGTCTTGTGCTCGTAACACCGTGCCTTCAAAGTCCCACCCCGCCTGTTCGGTGGCGAGATTGAGCGCTGCTCCTTGGGTCGAGGTTGCACTCAGCCCCACCTTGAGCATGACCTGGTGGTCGTCGCTTGTATCAAAGTCGAAGCGGGCGAACACTTTCTTGGCCTTCACCGAATCGCCAGGCACCTCTACTCCATCGGCGATAAAATGCACCTGTTTGAAAGGGCGCGAAAACACAGCGTGGAAGTAGACGGGATGATGCCATGCCCAACCCGTGGACCAGCGCACGCCCTCGATGGTGGAGTCGTTGAGTACACGCACACAGCCCTCATCGACGGCATCCCAGCCCCCGCCATTGACAAGGTCAAACACGATGGCGCTCTCGTGGCTGGCTGGGAAGGTGTAGCGGTGCAATCCCGTTCGTGCCGTGGCGGTCAACTCGACTCCTACATCATAGCGGGTAAGGTGGGTGGCATAATAACCTGGTCGTGCCACCTCGCGACTGCGGTCGGCATAGCTCCAAAGGCCACTCTGCGGGTCGTCGGCAGTGCCACGGGCATAGGTCACTTTGCCCACGACTGGCATTACGGTGATGTCGTGGAGGTCGCCAATTCCGGTGCCGCTGAGGTGAGTATGTGGAAAGCCTATCACGGTGGAGTCGCTACGGTGATAGCCCGAGCACCAGTCCCAGTCCTGCGGGATGCTCGACGGGCCCAATTGGACAAAGCCGAAAGGCACACTTGCCGAGACGGTCACATGGCCGTGGCCACCCGAGCCAATCAAAGGATCAACATATTGCAGCACATCGGTGGCGCTTCCTGTCAGTGCCATTGCAGTGGCCACGACAGTCATCAGTATATTCTTCATTGTCACGAATTTATTGTCACGAATTAGCGAATGTTCGGATTATTGGTTTTGTAGGAATTGCGTTTTTTTGAGGCTGCTGTAGCGCCCCGTGCAAAGTAACGACTTTTTTTGAAATTATACAACAAATAAGTTGTCTATTACAATTATTTTTGCTACTTTTGCAAAAAATAATAACTTTCAATACTCAACGACAATGAAAAAGTCTTTACTACTTATTGTGCTGGTCTTTTTGTCCAGTGCGTTAATCTTGGCTCAAGAAACCTTCAGCTATGGCGGCTTGACTTTCAAGACAGTATCGTCAAGCGATGCTGTCTATGTGACCGGTGTGAGTACGGAGGGCGCAACCTCTCTATACATCCCCGGTGCGGTACCTTACAACGGCACGAATCACCGTGTTTGGGGTGTCTCGGAAAATGCATTCAAGAACAACACGACCGTGAAGAGCGTTGTCTTCACCTGGGGAACACGCATTGTCGGAACATCCTCTTTCCAAGGCTGCACCAACTTGACCGAGGTTCATCTGTCCAGTTCTATCGCCCGCATCGACGCTTCGGCATTCGCTGGCTGCACCAGTCTGCAGAAGGTGTACTATTCGTCATTTGACTTTCCCTTATTGGGTTGTCAAGCCTCATCCTGGCCCAGCAACAGCGGTATGACCTTGTACATCTCACCATTGAGCGAAAAATCCACAAGCGAGTGGCTGGCGGCAACTGGGTGGAGCAAATTCAGCAGCGCAGTAATGAGCGGTGACGCCTGTGACTACCACCTGCAAGACGGCGGGCAGTATGCTGTGGGTAGCACCGACGCTGAGGGCATAGATGTCTTGCGTTACCTGACCCTGGTTGGCTATAAAAAACCTTCACGAACACCTGGCTACGACCCCACCGAGGATGGCACCGTCTATAAGCCCGAGAGCAATATTTCTGACGGGGGAATAAGGTTTCATTTTACCCGCATTGGCACAGGTGCGCTTAAGAACAATACCGCTCTGAAGACGATTGACTTGACCAACGCCATCTTCCTGACCAGCATCAACAGCGAAGCCTTCATGGGCTGCAGCGCATTGACCACTTTGAAGATATCCAAATCGGTCAACAGTTTGGCCCTCAATTTTATCAATGGCTGCACCTCACTGGGAGCGGTTACCATCGACAGTGAAAACCAAACCTTAGCCAACTATAGCTCATTCGGAGATGTCTATAGCAAAGACCTAAGATCACTTTTACGTGTGCCCGAAGGAAGGACAGGGGCAATGAACTATCCTCCCGAATTAACCACCGTGTGGAGTAGCGCGCATCTCAACTGCAGCCAAATCACTAGAGCCCCTCTGCCCTATGGTGTAAAAACGATTGGGTCCTGTGCCTTTTACGGCTGCTCAAATCTGAATCAGATTAGGATTCCTAGTTCGGTGACGTCTCTGAGTGACGACCGCGTATTCTACAACATCAGTCCCCAGGCATACTTATACATCAACTTGCAGAATCCGCCCACCATCACCACATCTAATTACTTTGGCTTCACCCCCAATAATGTCGACCTGTGTATCCCCTTCGGCAGGGAGAATATCTACTCATCCGCAGGATGGACGGGATTCTACGCGGTCAACCGCAGTGACGTGGGACAGGCCTACGACTTCTGGCCCAGTGGCTCCAGTCCCGCCTACACCGTCATTAGCACAGAGCCCTATACTGCCAATGACGGCACCACCTACGTCGGGCAAGCAAAGACTGTCGCTTTTGGTTCAGCGCTTGTCGGTGGTTCGGCGACAACAATCAATGTGCCAAACTATGTAAACATCAATGGCCAGAATTATGCCGTGACCGAAATAGGTGGAAGGTCGTTCTACTACAAGAACGCCACGACCAACTACACCGTCACGGGTTGCATCAACGTCAAAACCGTCAGCCAAGAGGCTTTCCTGGATCAGCCAGTGACGAGCTATCCCTTTACCCACAACCTCAATCGCATCTCAAATAAAGCCTTTGACGGTGCGGGATTGACGGGAACAGTGCATATTCCTTATGGTGTAGAGTATGTACTTGACGACGCGTTTGCCAACGGCAAGTATTCACGGATTGTGATTCCAAGTTCGGTCTTAGGCCTTAATCTCAATTTCTGTCGCAACACCACCACGCTACAAGAGCTGGTACTCAACCAGAGACTCAGATACAACAGCCAAACTTGGGACCTCGGTACGGTTCCCAACGACTGCTACATCCGCGTGCCCGTAGGCGTGGTTGACCACTACAAGCAGAACAGCTTGCTCAGCTCGCGTGCCAACTACATCACCGCTGGAGCCTACGACTATGCATGGGACAAGAATTACACCAACCGGTATTTCCTGTCCATTCTGAGCACCACACCAGTCACCTACAACGGCACGACCTACGCCGGCAAGGCCAAGTATGTCTATCACCCCTACATCAAAAACTTCTCGGGTGACTATGGTTTCTCCACTTATGAAGAGGACCACACAGTAGAAGGTGACTACCGCCAGTATCTCATCACCGAGATTGGTGACTCGTGCTTTGCTGGAGCGAAGTTCGCCGAAAGCAGCGCACTTCCTGCTGCGTTGACTCGAATCGGAAATTATGCGTTTTACAATGCTGCATACGCTAAAAACAACCTGACGCTGCCTAGCCAGTTAAACGTAATCGGTACTAGCGCTTTTGAAAACTCGAAGATAACCGGCGAGATTAAGATTCCGGCCAGCGTGACCTATATCGGCGATAAGGCCTTCTTCACAACAACTTACAGTTCACTCTATTTCCCCGTCTTTAATCAGTCCATCACGCTTGGGAAACATGTCTGGTCTGTAGGTAGTGAAAGGCCTGTGTGGGTACCCAACGAGTATGCCTACGGATACCTCAATTCCATCAATAGTTCTTGGAACAATGCTTCAGCCTATGCTTCATCCTTGAATGTATACATTAAGCCCTACGCTTCGAGCGTGCCATTCAGCTCGGTGGTACCCACTTACATGTCGCAAAGCGGTATCGATGCCTACATCGCCACCGCCTACGACAAGAGCAACCCCACCCATCAGTTGACCCTCACCAAGGTCAATCATGTTGTGGCTAATACAGGCATGATCTTGACGGGGCTTACCCCAGACCAGGAATACCGCATCGTTCGTGGCAATAACAACGCGACTACACCCGCGACCAACTACCTGGTTGCCACCGCTTCGGAATACGAACTGGTTGATGAACAGACCGTGGGATACTATTGGGATGGTACAGCCGCGACACCGCATTTCATCAGGCCCACCGAATCTTACGCCAGTTGGTATGGCCAGGCCTACCTCAAGCTCAGCAGCACTGAGGGCAGCGGCATCGATGAGGTGTACACCAACCTATGGCCCAAACCGACCATTCCGCGTGGCGACATCAATGGCGACAACAAGGTCGATGTCAGTGACGTGAACATCATCATCAACATCATGCTGGGTAAGGCCAGCGCCAGCAGCTACCCCGGCAATGCCGATCTCAACAACGATGGCAAGGTCGATGTGAGCGACGTCAATATCGTCATCAACATCATGCTGGGCAAGGGATGATTTAATGCACAATGCTCAATGCTCAATGCACAATGCATAATGCACAATGGATAATGGATAATGACTGCCCCGCCCTGAAGAGGGCTAGCGCGCAGCGCGATCTTAATTATAAATTCTCAATTTATATTATTATGAATAATCTTAACAAACTCCTCGTTACCGTTATGATGATGGTAATGGTCTTCAGCGCATCGGCCGAGACTTTCTCTATCGGGAACCTGAAGTATGAAACTATTGCCTACGACAGGGTCGGTGTTATTGGACTGTCGGAAAGCGGCGTCGCAGCCACCAACCTAGCACTCGAGATTCCCGGCACTGTCACCTACAATGGCACCACCTATCGTGTGTATAGTGTTAGGGCGAACTCTTTACAGTTTAGGGACAACATCAAGAGCGTCAGAATCCGCTTTGGTGTGGACATCATCGAGGCCGCTGCTTTTTGGCGCTGTACCAACCTTGAGACCTTGTATTTGCCAAGTTCACTCAGTCAAATAGTCGACGGTGCCTTATACCTCTGCAATAGCCTGAAGACCGTCTACTATGCTGGCTTCAACTTCCCCAAGCTGGGTGTCTACTTCCCCAGCAACAGCAGTATGACCCTGTACATCTCCCCGTTGTCAAAGCGTTCCGTTGCCGAATACAAGGCCGCCGATGGATGGAAGGAGTTCACCAACGTGGTTAAGTCGCCGGCAGCTAGTGACATTCTTATGGCTGATGGAGGTTATTATTCGATAGGTTACTCCGATCAATGGGGCCCGACCACCTTTCGCAGCGCAACACTCGTGGGTTACTACCCCTTTGGTGACGGCACTAACGATGGGGCAATGTATAAACCCACCGGTCCGGCTTACGCTCCAGCGAATATCATTCCCTTCACGATTGACACCATCGGTCCCAATATCTTCAATTCTCAGCCTACGATCAAGACCATTGACCTGAGCAACGCCACCAGCCTCAAGTACATCAACACAATTGGTCCTAGCACTGGTGTCACCAATGTTACCAAGCTGGTGTTACCCCCATCGAACTTCAGCTTCAACACCACCACATTCGATAACTTGACCGGCGTGTCTGCATTCGAGCTAGCTTCGGGAAGTACGAGCTTCTCCATCTACGATGGCTGCCTCTACAACAATTACCAAAACTACCTTTACCGTGTGCCACGAGGCAAGACCGGCAGTATGTCTTACCCCTCTACATTGCTCTGGCTATGGATCGGCTGTCATGAGAACTGCACCAATATTACCGATGCTTATCTGCCTTACGGTGTGGATATCATCAAAGATAATGCTTTCTTTGGTTGCAGCAACCTGAAATATATCAAAATTCCCAGCTCAGTCACCAGCTTGAGCACTAGCAACGTGTTCACGGGCATCAATTCGAGCGCATACGTCTATATCAACATGCCGAACCCGCCCACCATCACGGTAAGTGATTACTTCGGAACAAATAGCAATATCGACCTGGCGGTGCCTTACGGAAAGGAGCAGACCTACAAGAATGCCGGATGGACAGGCTTCTACGGATATAACCGTAGTGGTGTAGGACAGGCATACGATGATTTGATTGGCTCGCTTTCTCCAGCTTGTACCGTCACCAGCACGGCATCCTTTACCGCTATTGATGGAACGACCTATGCCGGACGCGTCAAGACCGTCGCGCATGGAAGTGCTGTAATCGGCGGCTCGGCAACTTCAGTCGAAGTGCCGAACTATGTCACTATCAATGGCAAGAAATATGCGGTGACCATGATTGGTGAGAAATCATTCACCTACAAGAGTACATCACCCAACTACACCGTCACGGGTTGTGCCAATGTCGACACCGTCGGTGCATACGCCTTCCAGAACCAGCCCATCACCAGCTATCCCTTCGGACACAACTCCTCAAGATATATCATGGGCTATGCTTTCGACGGTGCAGGATTCACGGGAACGTTAGCACTGCCTTACGGCATCAGATTTCTGGGCGGTCATAGCTTCGGTAACGGCAAGTACAGCCGCTTGGTTGTACCCAATTCGCTCGCGACCCTCTATGGTTCATTCTGCTATAATACTTCCACGCTCACCGAACTGGTTATCAACAAGAACGGCAGCAATTACTACAATTACACGGGTTGGGACCTAGGCACAGTGCCCAACACCTGTTACATCCGCGTGCCTACGGGCGTGGTCAAACAGTACCAGCAGAACAGCGTGCTCAGTTCGCGTGCCGACCATATTACTGCCGGGGCCTACGACTTTGCTTGGAATAACAATTTTGGAAATTATTATTTCCTGACCATCACCAGCACAGCATCGACCACTTACAACGGCACGACCTACGCCGGGAAGGCCAAGTATGTCTACCATCCCAATATCCAAAACTATTCGGGAACGAATAATTTTGGTTTCAGTACCTCTGAGGAGGACCGCACTGTCAGTGGCGACTATCGCAATTACCTCATCACCGAGCTTGGCGACTCGCTGCTCTACGGTAGCGGATTTGTAGGGGGCACCATCCCGCCTGCCGTGACCCGCATCGGCCAAAGCGCCTTCTGTGGTAGTGCATACGCCGTAAACAACCTGACGTTGCCTAGCGGCCTGACTTTTATCGGTCACGATGCGTTCTACGCCAGCAAAATTACCGGCGAACTTAAAATCCCCGCATCGGTAACACAGATTGAAAGTTATGCGCTGAACACATCCACGCTGAGCTCGATCTATTTTCCCAGCATAATGCCCACCATGGGCTCGTATGTGTGGAACGCGAGCTTCAACGGCACCGTCTGGGTTCCCAACAATTATGCCAGCTCGTATCTGACGACAGCCAATGGTTGGAGTGAGAGCTACGGAAACAAACTGGGCGTGTGGTTTAAGCCCTATGCTTCCAGCGTGCCTTTCAGTTCGGTTTTGCCCACCAATCTGGCGGGAAGCAACATCTTTGCCTACATCGCCACCGCCTACGACAAGAGCAACCCCACCCAGCAGTTGACAATGACCATGGTCGATCAGGCGGCCGCAAACACGGGCATGATTCTGACACGCCTTACCGCCAACCAGGAGTACCGCATCAAGCAACCCACCAGTACCGTGTCGGCACCTGCGACCAACTATCTGGTTGGCACTCCTCGGAGCACGGTTCGCGTCGACCAAGAGACCGTGGGATACTACTGGGGCGGTTCGGCATCGAAACCACACTTCATCAAGCCCACCAGCGCATATTCCAGTAACATTGGCCAAGCCTACCTCAAGCTCAGCAGCACGCAGGCTAGCGGCATGGATGATGTTTACACCGACCTCTGGCCCAAACCTATGTTGTCGCGTGGTGACCTCAATGACGATGGCAAGGTCGATGTGACCGATGTGAACATCATCATCAACATCATGCTGGGCAAGGTCAGCGCCAGCGACTACCCCGGCAATGCCGATATTAATGGCGATGGCAAGGTCGACGTGAGCGATGTCAACATCGTCATTAACATCATGTTGGGCAAAGTTTAAAAATTACTTCTATGAAAAGGTTTTTCTTCTTGATTTGTCTGCTTGTTAGCGGATTGACAGTTGTGGCGCAAAAGCAGTATGTCAACATCATCGCCACGGGGCAGTCGGCACGCGAGGGCATCAGTCTGAGCGGTGCCATCCCCGACGGGATGCAGGACTACTACACTAGCTACTATGGCAACATCGTCACACTGGGCGATGTGATGAACGAGTTGGCGCAGCATGGATTCGTTGTCGAACGGATGAGCAGCGACTGCGCTTCGACATCGGGCGGCATGAACTACCGCGAGATTGTCATCATGTCGAAGGCGGCTGCTCCCGAAGAAGGCGCGATACCAGCCGTCGGTGTCACCGACCCCAATGCGACCGAAATAGCACACTACAACCTGCAAGGTCTCCCCGTTGATGCCAACGAGAAGGGCGTGCACATTGTTGTGTACTCGGACTACACCGCCCGCACCGTGGTGGTGCAGTGAGAGTTTATAGTTAAGAGTTAAGAGTTTATAGTAGCCCCCTCCATCTCGCTTCTGGTGAAATGGAGGGGGCAACGGTTTTTCTACTAATTATTCCTCTACATGAACGAACACCATCTTCGCGCCTTCGCTATCGGTGAGGACAAGGCGGGAGTCGGTGAGTTCATCGATTGTGAATGGTTCTTCGTTCCAATCGAAATCCTCGGCCAGACTAACCTTCAGTTGTTGCTTTTGCTCGTCAATCACCGGTTGCATTAACTCTATCTCATTGGCCGACATACCTTCAATATCACAGTTCACCTCTGCCATCTTAGGGATCAATGTCACCTTCAGCGAGTCACCAACGCGCGAATACATCCCCGGAACCATGTATGTAAAGGCGATCGTTTTATTGTCATTAGTCTTCACAATAAGCAAACTCACAGCACAGGCACCCTCGGGATCAAACATCATCAAGAGCCCTCCATCAATATCATTGTCGCCCTGATTAGTAAACCAGTTCTTTCCTGTCAGGCTCTGCGCCTGTGCGGTCACCGCCACGGCTACCAGCATAAGTAATGTTATAATCTTTTTCATTTTTTATAAATTTATAGAGGCACTAGACATACTAGATTGACTAGACTCTAGGTGTTTTGTGTGAGCAAAGGTAATCATTTTATTGAAAATAGATGAGCAATCCCATAAAAAACTTGTGAGGTTGTGAAAAAAATCGTAATTTTGCGTTTTGAAATCATTCTTTACGGCTATGTCTTTAGTAGATAATTGTAACAATATATTTGACCATACTGTTGAACTGTACCATGTGACCGATGATGTGGATGCCCAAGTGGCTACCCCCTACCCCTCCGGCACCATTGAGGCCAGTCTATTCCGTAAGAACTGGATTGACGCGGTTCAGTGGCACCTAGAGGACATCATCCGGGACCCGCAAATTGACCCCGTCGCCGCATTGGCATTGAAGCGTCGCATCGACCGCTCGAATCAGGACCGTACCGACCTGGTAGAAGAAATCGACACCTATTTCCGCGAGAAATTCAAGGACGTGTCAGTATTGCCCGACGCGACCCTGAACACCGAGAGTCCTGCGTGGGCCATCGACCGCCTGTCGATCCTAGCATTGAAGATTTATCACATGCGGGAGCAAGTGAATCGCACCGACGCCAGCGAGGAGCACCGCATAAAGTGCCAGGCAAAATTGGACGTCCTGCTCGAGCAGCGCGAAGACTTATCAACTGCCATCGGCCAACTGCTGGACGACATTGCTGCAGGCCGCAAGTACATGAAGGTATACCGCCAGATGAAGATGTACAACGACCCCTCGACCAATCCTGTGCTCTATGGCAACAAATCGTGAGATAAAAAATGTGCTGGTGTTGCGCTTTTCCGCTCTGGGCGACGTAGCCATCACCATTCCAGCGCTCTACTCGGTGTGCCGCGCTCATCCCGACAAGCGCTTTGTCATGGTCACCCGCCAGTGGTCGGCCTACCTATTTATCGACCGCCCTTCCAACCTGGTGGTGCGTGGTGTCGATGTCAAGGACGAATATGCTGGTGTCTGGGGCATGATGCGGCTGGCACGCCAGCTACGCAAGCAGTATCAGATTGACGCCGTCGCCGACTTGCACAGTGTGTTGCGATCGTGGGCAATCGACACCACCCTGCGCTTGAGCGGCGTGCCTGTCGTGCGCATCGACAAAGGGCACAGCGAGAAACGGCAATTGGTCAAGGGAAAGTTGCGACAACAACTCACAACAAGCCACGACCGCTATGCCGAGGTGTTCCACCGTCTGGGACTGGACTTTGAGGAGACGTTTGAGGGATTTGGTCCACAAACAACCGCAGCGCTCCCTGCCAAGACGGCCGAGGAGCATTGGATTGCGGTAGCGCCGTTCTCACAACACCGCGGCAAGGAGTATCCGCTTGACAAGGTGGAAGCTGTGATTGACCTTCTACTGCAGCAACGTGACGATGTTCACATCATCCTGTTTGGTGGCGGCAACAAGGAGAAAAAATTGCTAGCTGGCGTCGCCCATCGCCACGCGCGCACCATCTCGCTGGCCGGCATCAAGCACGGATTTACCGATGAGTATGCTGTGCTGCAGCAATGCGAAGTAATGGTGTCGATGGACTCGGCCAACATGCATCTGGCATCGCTCACCCGCACTCCAGTAGTGAGTGTATGGGGGGCAACGCATCCCTGGTGTGGCTTCATGGGTTGGAAACAAGACCCATCGAACGCTGTGCAGCTCGACTTGCCTTGCCGCCCGTGCGCTGTGTTCGGCGAGAAGGACTGCCGATATGGCGACTACCACTGCCTGACCGACCTGCCACCGCAACAAATCGCCGAACGTGTATTAAACCTGCTGAAATAAAGAAACGCTCGCCACCAGGTGGGCGTTCTTCTTTCTCATCCTGGCACGCACTGCTTGACACCGACCATGAGTTCCCAGCATGGCCATTACCCATGTCATCAAATTTATTGACCAACGAAAAAACATTTTTTCCGTTAAATAACTTCAAAAGTTAGCATGGAATCCGGGGATTTTGTACCTTTGCAGATTGTAGCACGCAATACTGCATGACTCGAGCAGAGAAACAAACATACGACGTGATCGTGATTGGTGGTGGCGTTACTGGCGCTGGCACCGCACGTGACTGCGCATTGCGCGGCCTGCGTGTGCTGCTGCTTGAACGCGGTGATTATAACCACGGTGCCAGCGGCCGCAACCACGGTCTGATGCACAGCGGTGCACGATATGCAGTGACCGACCCCGAGAGCGCACGTGAGTGCGTTGAAGAGAATGCCATCTTACGCCGCATTGCCAGCCATTGCATCGAGTCGACCGACGGCCTGTTTGTCACGCTGCCCGACGATGACTTGAGTTACCAATCGACCTTTGTCAAGGCATGTCGCCAAGCTGGCATCAAGACCGAGATTCTCACGCCTTCGCTGACTCTGCTGCTCGAGCCGTCACTCAACCCGCAGGTGCAAGGCGCAGTGCGCGTGCCCGACGCGTCGATCGACCCGTTTGCCCTCACCCAAGCCAACCTAGTTGACGCCCGCCTGCACGGCGCCGTCACACTCTGTTACCACGAGGTGACTAGCCTCCTGGTCAATGGTGGCCGTGTGGAGGGCGTGCAGACACTGAACAAACGCACTGGTGAAAGCATTGACTACCATGCGGCAGTGACGATTAATGCGGCAGGCATCTGGGGAGCCAACTTGCTGCGCAGTGCCGGCATTGAGGTGCAGATGTTCCCCGCCAAGGGGACAATGCTCATCTATGCCAAGCGCGTCAACAACATGGTGCTGAACCGCTGCCGCAAGCCCTCGAACGGCGACATTCTTGTGCCCGACGGCTCAGTAAGTGTGATGGGCACGACGAGCGACCGCATCGCCATGGACACAATCGACGACCTGCGCGTGACCGAAGCTGAGGTGCGCTTGCTCGTAAGCGAGGGCGAGAAGCTGGTGCCGGCATTGAAACAAAACCGGTTGTTGCGTGCCTTTGCGGGTGTGCGTCCACTCATTGCGTTGGACGACGACCCCGAGGGACGTTCCATCAGCCGCGGCATCGTCTGTCTGGATCATGCATCGCGCGACGGAATGGAAGGACTAATCACCATCAGCGGCGGAAAACTCATCACTTACCGCAAAATGGCTGAGCAGGCTACTGACCTTGCATGCCGCAAACTGGGCGTGGAAGCCTCATGCACGACCGCCACTACCCCACTGCCAGGCTCGGAAGAGAAAAAGTCGGCACGCGATGTCTTTAGCCCATCGCACAAAAGCAACGCCGCCAAGCGACACGGCACGCGCGCCAATCAGATACCTAGCGATAGTCCACAAGACCGCACGCTCATTTGCGAATGCGAGCATGTGAGCGTGGGCGAAGTCAAGTATGCCATCGAGCAGATGAACGCCCACGACCTGGTGGACTTGTTGCGACGGACACGGCTGGGCATGGGACAGTGCCAAAGCAAGTCGTGCGCCTGCCGCACCGCCAACCTGCTGGCACAACTCACCGGCTACCCGACCCGTGCGCTACGCGACCTGGCTACCCTGCTCGACGAGCGGTGGAAGGGCATCAAGCCCATTGCCTGGGGACAAACCCTGCGTGAGACGCAACTCACGGCCGAGATCTATCAAGGTCTGTGCGGCCTGGATAAAGCCATCAATGACCGGAAGGAGGAGCAGCCATGAACAAGACCTCGTTTGATACCCTGATCATCGGCGGTGGGCTGAGTGGCCTGACCTGCGGCGTTGCCCTGGCCAAGACAGGAAGGCGGGTGGCTATCGTTTCGGCTGCACCATCGGCACTGCAACTGAACGGTGGTGCGATGGAACTGCTGGGATATGTTGACGGTCAAGAGGTTGCGCATCCACTAGAAGCCATCGCCTCGTTACCGCAAGAACATCCCTACCAAAAGGTGGGAGCTGACCGCTGTGGCGCGCTCGCCGATGAGGCCAAGCAACTGCTCGCCGACACGGGCATCTATACCACCGGAACTGCCACACAAAATCACTGGCGCATTACTCCGCTGGGTGTTACCAAGCCCGCCTGGCTGTCGCTACGTGGCATGGCCACCAGCGATGCGCCCAACCGTCTGCCCTGGAAACGGGTGACACTGCTGAACCTGCAGGGCTTCATCGACTTTCCCATCCAGTTTGTCGCACACAATTTGTCACAACTGGGCTGTGAGGTAATCATTCGTGATATCATGGTGGAACGCATCTGCCAACCACGACGCACTGCCGCCGAGATGCGTGCTGCTAACCTGGCGCGCACCATTGGTGCAGGCAGCAAGTTGCAGGAACTGGCCGATGCCATCAACAAGGCTTCAACCGCCAACGAGGTGGTGCTCCTGCCCGCCATCACAGGCATGGAAGATGACTACCCCGTGATGCAGTTGCGCCGCCGTGTAGCAGCCTCGCTTCACTTCCTGGCAACGATGCCTCCCTCGGTTCCCGGCACACGTATGGCTACCATGCTGCGCCACTACTTCAAGATGCTGGGGGGCACCTACCTGGCTGGTGACACTGCCTGCCGTGCCGAGATGGCTGATGGACGTGTCACAGGTGTGTATACCGCAAAGTCGCTATCTACACCACTCGTTGCCACGCACTATGTACTGGCCTCAGGCTCACTGATGAGTCAGGGCCTGATTGCGACGGCCGACGGCATCATTGAACCGCTATTTGGTCTCGATGTTGACGCACCAGCCGAGCGTGAGAAGTGGAGCCACTACGGTCTGATGGGTGACCAGCCGTTTATGCATTCCGGCGTGATCACCGACAGCACGCTGCACGCCATGAAAGACAACAAGGCCATCGAAAACCTGCAGTGCATCGGTTCGGTTTTGTCGGGGCACAACCCGCTCACCATGGGCGATGGCACTGGTGTGGATCTGCTCACCGCCTTCGCCGTGGCACACGATATCATTTAGGGGTCAGGACGCTGCGCGCTTTCAGGGGTCAGAATCTTGCAAATTTAAAGTTCTTGTATTGCCTTTGCGCCCAAAATAATGGGAACAATATACTAGTTGTCTCCCACGGGATGCTTTGTCGCTGAAAGCGACTGATTTGGATAATCTCGACTGCACTCGGCAATCAATGCAAGCATTATTGCACTCGTTGGCACGAGATTTGAGTTAATTTAAGTTAGTAAAGGTTGTAGAGTTTGAGTTTTTTTCGTACCTTTGCAGCTTGATTGGGAAAATTATATATTTTTAGATGTTTAATATCTTGAAACCTATAGGTTTAACTACCATATTGCTGTGCTTGGCAATAGGGCTGAGTTCGTGCTTTAAGGACGAGCCACTGAACGCCGAGTGCGACATCGAACAGGTGTCGATACACGTCGCCAACCCCAACGAGGTGTTTTTCCAGGTGACCGACACACTGAAGCAGGTGCTCTATACCGACAGTGTCATCAATTTTAACGTGCGCTCGCACGCCGACCTGACCGCGCTGGCCCCTCGCTTCGTCCTAACCGAAGGCGCGACGATTGTTCCTGCCAATGGTTCGATTCAAGACTTTAGCCAAGGTCCTGTGACCTATACTGTTACCTCACAAGACGGACAGTGGCACCGACGCTACTACGTGAGCTTTACGCCCGTGATGGTGACCGTGAGCGACACACTGACTTACGACTTCGAACACTTCGAGCTAGACAGCAAGACGCAACACTACTATGTGTGGCACAACACACTGGCTGATGGCTCGCTGGGTAATGACTGGGCAAGTGGCAATCTTGGTTACTATGCAAGCGACATGTACGCTGCAGTCGATAGTTATCCTACCGTTCCTATGGCAGACGGCTACGACGGCTACGCCGTACGGTTAACAACCCGCGACACAGGACCGTTCGGCAGACAAGTGGGCAAACCCATCGCTGCTGGAAACCTGTATATCGGTGAGTTTGACTTGACTCAAGGCTTATCCAAGCCTCTCCTGGCCACTCACTTTGGTCTCCCCTTTGGCAAACGACCCGTTAAGCTTACCGGTTATTATAAGTACAAGCGAGGTCCAAAGTTCATGGTATTAAGGGACAAACAATTTGTCGAAGACCCTAACCGCCAAGACGAGGGTTCTATCTATGCGGTGTTCTATCGCAACCACGACGCACAAGGCAATCCTGTCATGCTGCTGGGTGATGACGTGCAGACCAATCCCAACATCGTCGCCATCGCCAAGATGCCCAAGGTGGATGATACCAGCCAATGGACACCGTTTGAGATTGAGTTCAATTATAGCAAAGAGATTGTTCCGGAGGCCTTGGAACAGTTTGGTTACAACCTGACCATCGTGTTTGCCTCGAGCGTTAAGGGCGACCTGTTTGAGGGTGCCATCGACAGTGAGTTGTGCATCGACAAGGTGCGGCTGATATGTAGCAAGGAGGAGTAATTCAATGCATCATGCATCATGTTCTTCTAAATTGACAATGAAATTAGTAACAACGATATTGACTGTATTGCTTGCTGTGGGGCCGGTAATGGGCCGCACGGTGGTTGAGACGGTGAAACATACCTTCGCTGAACAGTTGCAGTATACTGTTCGCGTGGGTTATAATGTGGGTGGCAATATGCCGCTGGGCATGCCCGAGGAAATCCGCGGGTTGAACAACTACACGCCACAGCTGAACCCCGTCATCGGCGGCGACATACAGTTGCCCATCAACGACCGCTGGGCCGGCTACATCGGTCTGCGTTTTGAGAACAAGGCGATGAGCGAGGATGCCAAGGTGAAGAGCTACAACATGGAGATTAGTAAAGGTGGGCAAACCATGGGTGGCCGGTTCACTGGCGACGTGATGACCAAGACGAGCGAGTGGATGCTTACCCTTCCCATCCAGGCCATGCTGCATTGGAACAAGGTTGACTTGCGCCTGGGTCCGTATGTGTCCTACTTGATTAACCGCGAGTTCAGCGGCTGGGCACACAACGGCTATCTGCGTGTCAATGATCCCACAGGCGCCAAGGTGATGCTGGGCGAGGATGTCAACGAGCGTGGTGACTATGACTTCAGCGAGCACATGTGCCGTTGGCACTTCGGCATCGGGCTGGGAGCCGACTGGCACTTCGGCAAGCGCATGGGAGCTTATGCTGAGTTGAACTGGGGCGTGACGCCGACGATGCGTGGCAACTTTCACACCATCGAGCAGAAGCTGTTCCCCATTTATGCCACGCTGGGGTTGACATATAAGCTGAAATAAGAGCCTATGCCTAGCCCCCCTACCCCCCCTAAAGGGGGACTTACAATGAGAAAGATTTGTTTACTTGTTAACACGTTTACTAAACAATAAAAAAGATGAAGAAAATTTTTACGCTTTTTGCCGCGTTGGTTTGCATGATGAGTTTGCAGGCCACGACGGTGACTGTCACGCCTTATGGAAATGTTGGCGCCGTGACAGTCGATGGTACAACCTACAACAATCTACCCATCACCACCCAGGGTGATATCCATCTGGTAGCTATCAACCGCGAAGGCATCTCGTTGCTTGTGCGTTACACCGACACAAACACCGTTTCTGCCATTGGCACCGTCAATGGTCAATCTGTTAATTATAATAGTGATACCATTGCCGCTTACGCCAAGACTTTCCAAATTCCCAATAGCGATTTTGAGACTTGGACATCTAACACAACAGAACCCAGGTACTGGCATGGTTTCAAAAGTGCAAAAGGTAGTCTTGCTAGTATGGCAGCTGGAACTTTGGACAGTAGCGATGAGGTACGACCAGGCTCTTCCGGCACGTCTAGCGCCTTAATTGAATCCAGCACTTATATCGTCGTCAATAACGGAACGATGACCAATGGGCAACTTAATGCTCAAAGTATGACAGCAGCTAACACTTGGAACCATAGCGAAATGGATCAATCATCCAGTGCTACAGATAAAAATGGTGACAAGTTTTATACAGCTCTTCTTGCAAAGCCCGATGCAATCAAAGCGTGGCTCAAATTCAGTCAAGGTTCTGTCAATACAAACTATCCATATGCCACCTTAAGTGCTGTACTTTTTAATGGTAAATACTACCAAGATCCTGAGCCTAAAAAAGGTGACAAAAGTGCTATAGTTTCTGGCACAGCTTACACTCAAGCCGATGTGGACAGTGCTGCGGCAAGAGTTGCAGCCAAAGCCCAAAATGCACAAATTACCACAGGTGATTG
>JAEEGI010012763.1_pt1 | contig 17905 bp, 9 predicted proteins | sample 8958751 | NCBI WGS metagenome assembly JAEEGI01 (sample SAMN16246545, study PRJNA631951) | gut metagenome | biome: gut microbiome; feature: rumen; material: KS-attached | host: Bos | place: Iran: Karaj | collected 2018-10 | reverse complement strand
AAGCATGATATAGAAAACTGCTGTTCATCTTTGTACATTTGTTTGTGGTTATTCAAATATACAATATTTACAGCGGTTTTCTTTTCTATCGCATCATTTTATCACTCGAAATGTCGGATGAACCAATTGTGTCGCAATCAGCGACACAATTGCTAGTAGACTATAGGAGATGGATATCAATTCTTCCTCTTTTTCTTCTGCTCTTTCTGGTAATCCTTCAGATAGTCCGATAGTTTTTCTAGTTTCGTAAGTTTCGTTCCTTGTTTCACTTCGTCGTTGTAATGCTCTCTGAATGCCTTGTGGCATCAAAATTGACTTTACGTTTCTTTGCCTTTTTGAAAAAAAAAGGAGGATTTTTGCCCAATATAACACTTTTTTCTAGATTGGAGTGATGAATTTAAAGAAAAACTATTATTTTTGCAGATGTTCTGCTTTTATGAGCGGAATGACATCATGGACATAGGCGTTTTCTGACGCCTTGGTTTTGACGGCTTGAGAATCTCGCAAATTCAAAAACTGTTCGTTAAAAACAAGGCAACGGGAACGCCCCTTAGGGTGTTTATAGACAGCCCGTAGTGTATCTCTATGGCAGTATATTTGCCAACATGGATGACATTAAGGCTTTTCCTATATTCATTCTGCGTGGGGCTTTCTGCGTTGCTCGTTTCTACGAACAGGGCAATGCGAGAGCCTTCAGGCCGTGGAACGGGCAATAGGACTGGCTCCACGTTTTTTATGCTCCATGGTGTGATGACCTGGAAACAATAACTTCGCAGCCTTTTGGGAGCCTGGCCGCACAAAATGATAGACGGTGGCATCAGGCATCACACGTTTTCACGCACGCTACTATGCGGCTTTGCTCACCCAACAGCAGGCCAATGGTGACTTAGGCTCATTGTCTCAGTCGCTGTTGAGCTCAACGGTTGACATCAATCCTCATCAGATTGATGCGGCCCTGTTTGCCTTTGGCAGTCCATTATCGAAAGGTGTGGTGCTTGCTGATGAAGTGGGACTTGGAAAGACAATCGAGGCTGGACTAGTAATATGCCAGTATTGGGCCACAGGCAAGCGAAAGATTATCATCGTTTGTCCTGCTTCTCTTCGCAAACAATGGGAAGCAGAATTGCTTGATAAGTTTGGCATCCCCAGCGAGATACTCGACACCAAGAACTATAATGCTTATCAGCGTGATGGCAAGAATCCACTGAGCCCCAAGAGAGCCATCATCTGTAGCTACAATTTTGCAGCCAAACATAAAGAACACATCCTGCTTCATGCCTTTGACTTAGCTGTTATTGATGAAGCGCACAAAATGCGTAACGTTTATCGTTCTTCTGCTCGTACATCAGCTGAAGTACGTGATGCATTGACAGGCGTTCGTAAACTCTTGCTGACGGCTACGCCTTTCCAGAACTCGCTAATGGAGCTATATGGCTTGACCAATATCATTGACGACCGTTTGTTTGGTAGTGAGAAGTCTTTTCGCAAACAATATGGTAAGGGCGAGAACCTACAAGAGTTACGCCAGCGCATTCAGAAACTCTATACGCGCACCCTTCGCAAGAACGTTCGAGAATACATTAACTATACCCATCGTCTACCTCTTACTCAGAAGTTTAAGGCGACAGACAAGGAACAGGTTCTCTATCAGGAGATTAGCGACTTCCTACGCCGCAAGGATATCTATAGTGTGCCTGCTGCCCAGCGTAAGCTCACCACCATGATTGTCCGAAAGATCCTAGCGTCTTCTACCTACGCTTTGGTGTTCACGCTGGAGCATATCAAGGAACGTTTGGAACGGATGCTGAAGAATGAAAAACAGGAACACTTTGATGTGGATGACCTCATTGATGAGGATGAGTGGAACTTGGACGATTATGAAGAAATGCCTGATGAAGAAGACGATGACCTCTTTGATGCAGAAGAGATTGATATCCCCAGGCTGAAAGCAGAGATTGCAACCATCGCAGGTTTTATCGAGAAAGCTAAGAACATTAAGACGGAGTCGAAAGCTAAAGCACTCACCAAGGCTTTGAAGGAGGCTTTCCAAAAGTTGGCCGAACAAGGAGCTGAGCGAAAGGCACTCATCTTTACAGAATCCACAAAAACCCAAGCATTCCTAAAAGACTATCTGGAATCGAATGGTTACGCAGACCGTATTGTGCTTTTCAATGGCAAAGCCAGTGAGCCACAAACCAACGAGATATATAAGGATTGGTGTAAGAATCATCCAGATAAAGTAAGCGGTATCAAGGCCGCTGACCGCAGAGCCGCCGCTGTAGATTATTTCCAGCATGAGGCTGACATTATGATAGCCACAGAGGCAGCAGCTGAAGGATTAAACCTCCAGTTCTGTTCTTTGGTGATTAACTACGACCTGCCTTGGAATCCGCAAAGAATTGAGCAACGCATTGGGCGTTGCCACAGATATGGCCAAAAGTATGATGTGGTTGTAGTAAACTTTTTGAATATGCGCAACTATGCAGATGTGCGTGTATTCAATTTGCTCTCCACCAAGTTCAAGCTCTTCGACGATGTGTTTGGTGCAAGCGACGAAGTGTTAGGCCAGGCCGATACCCTTGACATAGAATCACGCATTTGGGAAATCTATCAGCAGTGTCGAAGTGAAGAGGAAATCTATCAGGCTTTCGAGCAACTGCAAAACGAAATGCAGCAGCAGATAGACGAGCGCATGACAGAAGTTCGTTCGCAGGTGCTGGAAAATTTTGACATTAATGTGCAGGAACATCTTCGTATGACGAAAGACACAACTGGTACCTTCCTCAACCGCTACGAGCATATATTCTGGGAACTCACAAAATACATTTTAAGTAAGGAGGCTGTATTTAACAACGAGCAGCATACCTTTGTTTTGCGTACCCCTGTAGCTGGTCAGCGCACAGGAAAATATGCTATGCTTCGCAATACAGAGGATGCCATCCCATATCGTCTGAGCAGTCCTTTGGCACAACACGTCATCAATTCCGCTTTATCGCTGTCACTAAATGACAATGCAGAAATCATCTTCGATCAACAGGCTTTGCCCATGAATGCCAATCTGCCTGACTATCTGAATGGCACAGAGGGCTATCTGGTGTTGGCCTCGTTGGGCGTGTCTGCCTTGTCTGACGAGCAATATCTACTGTTCAATGCCTTCCAGAATGATGGTTCACCACTATCTCAGGAAGACTGCGAAAAGCTGTTCCTGAATGGTGGCTCAGAAAAACAATCAGAAGCCATCGCTGATGACATACGCCAACGGCTGCAAGGTGATGTAGCCCAACATTCCACAGCAAAACTGAAAGAGATTGACGCTCGCAACCTGAAGTTCTTCCAACAAGAAGAAACTCGTATATATGCTTGGGAGCATGATGTGATTGACGGCATTGAGGATGAAATCACTACGCTGAAGAAGAACATCCTTGTGGCAGAACGTGATGCACGTAATGCTCAGTCTGTGGCAGAGAAACTAACCCTCGAAAAAAAGGTAGAAGATATGAAACGTAAGCGTCGCCGCCTTCGCAATGATCTTGAGGATAGGGAAGAAGAAGTAAGCCAGCAACGAAAAAGGATGATAACAGAATTGGAACAACGTATGGTTAAGGCTACAGAGACGCAGAATCTGTTTGTCATCCGATTTAAAGTGAAATAACAAAAAAACAAGATATGGCCATTAATTACTACGACAAGTTTGTCGCAAAACTACAAGAGATCTTCATGATGAATCATGCCGAGCTGGACTTTGGCATCTATCGCATTATGAACCAGAAACGTGATGAGATTAATCACTTCCTGCAAGTTGACTTGCTGCCACAGGTAAAGACTGCCCTGCAAGGCGATGGTGGCAATACACAACAAGCCAAGCAGCGTATGGCAGAGATTGAGCAGATGTTTGCCGGTATGGATATTGATACATTGCCGGCTTCTAATCCAAATGTTGCTGAATATAAAAAGCTTAAGGCACAGTTAGCCCAAGGAGGTAATGCTGATGATATGGAAGGTGAAGTGTTCTCTCATTTGGTGACTTTCTTCTCTCGCTATTATGATGGTGGAGACTTCTTGTCGAAGCGTCGTTATAAGGACAACACATACGCTATTCCTTATAATGGCGAAGAGGTGAAACTGCATTGGGCCAATAGTGACCAGTATTACATCAAGACCTCAGAGTATTTCCGTGACTATACCTTCATACTGCCTACATCACGCAAGAAAGTGCATTTCGTGCTAAAGGATGCCAGCACAGAGCAGAACAACAATCGTGCTGCCAACAATATGGAGCGTCGCTTTGCACTTTGGGAACCAGAAAATGAAGGTGAACATGTAGTCGAGGAAACGGCAGAAGGAGATTTGAATATTTACTTCACTTATGAGTTGATGCCAAAGGCTACTAAGCAGAAAGACTTGTTGGTTGCTGCTTTGTCTACTATCACGCCAATGGTTCCTGCTGACTTTGAAGAAGTGCTTTCTGCTAAAGCACCCACAAAGGATAACCCCAACCGCACTTTGTTGGAGAAGCATCTGACAGATTACACTGCCAAGAACTCTTTTGACTACTTCATCCATAAAGACCTTGGTGGTTTCCTCAGTCGTGAGTTGGACTTCTACATTAAAAACGAGGTACTGCATATAGATGACCTTGACCCTCAGCACATCAACAGCCAGTTGTCAATCGTGAAGGCTATCAAACAGGTAGGTCAGAAGATTATCCAGATGTTAGCACAGTTGGAGAACTTCCAGAAGAAATTGTGGCTGAAGAAGAAGTTTGTGGTGCAGAGTGATTACTGTATTACACTCGATCGTGTGCCAGAGAAGCTCTACCCAGAGATAATCGCTAACGAAGCACAACGTAAAGAATGGGTACGATTGTTTGCAATTGATGAGATAAAGGAAGACCTGCACACTGTGGCCTATAGCGAACCACTTACCATTGAGTTTTTGAAACAGAATCCTTTCCTTGTTCTCGATACCGCTTTCTTCGATGCTAAGTTTAAGCACCAGTTGGTAAAGAGTATGGAGAATATTGATGAGCAGACTAATGGATTGCTGATAAATAGTGAGAACTTCCAAGCGTTGGAATTGTTGCAGGAGAAATTTGCAAGGAGGACTAAATGTGCTTATATCGACCCACCATACAATGCTAAGTCAAGTGAAATTATGTATAAGAACACTTTTAAACATGCTTCTTGGCTTAGCCTAATGGAGAACAGAATCAATGTTGCACGAAATCTCCTTAGGGATGATTCTGTTTTCGAAATTGCTATAGATGAAGTAGAGAATGCACGATTATGCCTTCTCAATGATGCTCTATTAGATTTCTATTCTGGTCGAGCTGATGTGTCAATAGTAATTAACCCATCTGGCCAGCAGGGAAAAAACTTTTCTACTTCAAGTGAATATGTTCATTTCTATTTCCAAGATGAACCAAACATGTTGGCTAAGGAAATAAGAAGCGAAGAGAATGCGGATGTTCGTGGGTTTATGAATGGAGCTAAAGGAGAAGGTGGCAATTATCTTCGGACAAGTGGAAAAACATGTTTCTATCCAATATATGTCAAAGACAACAATGTCATAGGATTTGGAGATGTTTGTGAAGATGATTTCCATCCTATATCGGCAAATGTAGTTAATGGTGATATTTTAGAAATCTATCCTATTGATGCCGAAGGAGTGGAAAGGAAATGGCTGTTTGGAAGAGATACGGTTTCTGATATTCAGTCAGAATTGAGCGTTAAAAAAAATAGAAATACAGGTTTGTATGAAATAATAAGGACAAAAACAGAAATAAACTATAAGACGGTATGGACAGATAGTATGTATAGTGCTAAAGAGCATGGAACAAATTTACTATCCAAAATGTTCAAATCAACAGTCTTTAGTTTCCCAAAATCACTTTACGCGGTTAAGGATTGTATTGGCATTGCCATTCGCAACACCCAAAACTCTATCGTTTTAGACTTTTTCGCAGGATCTGGTACAACAGGACACGCTGTTATCGAACATAATAGAGATAATGAAAATGCTAATCACAAGTATGTCTTGTGCGAAATGGGCGATTATTTTAACTCAGCAACCAGACCACGTATAGAAAAAGCTTTATACTCAAGAGACTGGCGCGATGGTAAACCAATCTCTCGCAATGGTATCTCTCAATGCTTCAAATACATCCGCTTAGAGCAATATGAGGATACACTGAACAACCTTGAAATCAAGAAGCAGCAGACGGATTGGACAAACGAAGAATTCCACGAAAGCTATTTGCTGAGTTATATGCTCGACACAGAGACGCGTGACTCACTGCTGAATCTGAAGTGGTTTGAGAATCCTTTCGAAATGATGCTGAAGACCACCAAAGACAATGAACTGGTGGAAACGAAGGTTGATATGGTGGAGACCTTCAACTATCTGATAGGTCTGAACGTGGAAACAGAAGACTGGTATCAGGATGATAATATCTGCGTAGTGCAAGGCAAGACCCATCGCGAAGGATTGAAGACATTGGTCATCTGGCGTAACTGCAAGGAAGTGAATAACGACAAGCTATGTATGTTCTTCGACAAAATGGACTTCCGCACTCGCGATACGGAGTTCGACCTTATCTATGTGAATGGTGACAACACCTTGCCTAACCTACGCAGAGACGAAGAGCATTGGAAATTGGAACTTATAGAAAAGGAATTTGCAAAACGAATGTTCGAGGAGGATTAAGTTATGCCACGAGGAAGAAAAACAACCACTCGGCCTGCACGATTGCAAGAGGCATTGGTGTTGCACAAATATATTCTGAGCCTCTTGGGGTGCAAAGACCTGGAGGCGCTGAGTCGTGATCTGAAAGACCCTGCACTGGAAGGTGTAGACGATGAGGGAGTGTCGCGCTTGTATTATGTGCTGAAAAGACACATGTACGACCTGCATATCCCTCAGGAGAAGTTGTTTGAGTATGACCAAAACATAGTTAGTTATACAAAAGAGATTAATGAAAAACGACCAGAGAAGATTGTCTGGAAGTATTATCAGTATCTGGCTCTGCTATTCACAGAGATTTATCTAGACCGCTATTTCGCAGACAAAGAGCAATTGCGCCAGAGTATCAACACTTTCCTGAAAGATGACTTCAATTTCCGTACTGAGACTTGGCATGGGATGGATGAGTTCGCAGAGGAAGACATGAACAAGCTGGCCTATTGGTGTGCCACGGGTTCAGGAAAGACACTGATGATGCACATCAACATCAAGCAGTATCTTCACTATGCAGAGAAATATCATGCTAAGAAGTTGAACCGTATCTTGATATTGACACCTAACGAAGGATTGTCAAGTCAGCATCTGCAAGAGTTGTATCTATCGAACTTCAGCGCAGAGCTATTCTCGAAACAGGGACGTGGAGGCGTGTTTACAGGAAAAACAATAGAGGTGATTGACATCAACAAACTGGCAGATACGGATGGCGACAAGACTGTGGCTGTTGAAAGCTTTGAGGGTAACAACTTGGTACTTGTTGATGAAGGCCACAAGGGCTCAGGTGGCGATGTGTGGAAAGGCTATCGCAATACGCTGACTCAGGAAGGCTTCTCATTTGAATATTCTGCCACCTTTGGGCAGGCTATAGCCGCACAGACAGGTGCTAGCAGGGATGCATTGCTGAAGGAATATGGTAAGGCGACGTTGTTTGACTACAGCTATCGCTATTTCTATAATGATGGTTATGGCAAGGACTATCGCATCATGAACATGGCCTCATGGGACGATGAGGAACTGCTAAACATGTACCTCACGGCCTATCTGTTGTGCCTATATGAGCAGACACTGGTATATGATAGTTCTCCAAAGGTTAAGAACGTTTTTCTGATAGCTCGCCCGTTGGGTATTTTCGTGGGCGGTTCTGTGAATGCAATACGTACAGAAAACAGGCGGCAAGTCAGTGATGTGGTACAGATTTTGCTCTTTTTGCAAGCTTTTGTCGATAACCCACAGGAGTTTGCAGACTATATTAAGCGTCTGCTGAATCCTGCTGATGGTATCAAAAATCCTCGTGGTTATTCCCTCTTTGCAAATAGCTTTATGAAGATTAAAGAAGGTTTAAAACCTGGAGAAGAGGATGCCTTTGCACGGAAGACTTACAATCAACTGATAGAAAAACTTTTTCATAGTAGTGTAGGTGGTGCACATTTGCATCTCGATAAGCAAAAAGGTGGCGACAAGGAAATAGGTCTTCGTATTGGCAAATCAGAATATTTTGGTGTCATCAATGTAGGCGATAGTGATTCGTTGATGAAACTATGCGAAGCTAAAGGTCTGAATTGTGAAACGCGTGAGTTTGGTACTTCATCGCTGTTTACGCAGATTAATGACGAGAACTCCACCATCAACATTTTGATTGGTTCGAAGAAGTTCAGCGAAGGATGGAGCAGCTGGCGTGTATCTGCAATGGGCCTGATGAATGTGGGACGTAGCGAAGGTTCTGAGATTATCCAGCTGTTTGGCCGTGGTGTGCGACTGAAGGGCTTTAAGTATTCATTGAAACGAAGCACCGCATTGGATAGTAGTTATAATCCAGGACCAACACCCAAAGGTCTGCGTGAAATTGAGACGCTTAATATTTTTGGCGTGAGAGCCGACTATATGGACACCTTCCGCAAGTATCTGGAAGATGAAGGACTGCCACATAATGAGGAAACCTATACACCAATAGCCATACCAACAGTAAATCTGTTGGGTGATAAGCGTCTGAAAATTGTTCGTCTGAAGAAAGGTTATGACTTCAAGAAGATGGTGACAGTAAAGCCAGAGACTATGATGAAAGGCATGCATGTGAAAGTTGACTGGACACCTAAGGTGGATGCTATCTGGAGTCAACGCGCAGGTGTAGATATGGCATCGGAAATGACTGAGAGCAAACTATATCCCAAGCATTTGAATCTGCTAAACTGGAACCGTATATTTTTTGCCATAGAGCAAATGAAGAACGAGCGCAGCTGGCATAATATGGAAATCAGTGTTGGTATGCTGCATCAACTGATGTTACAGACGGACTGGTATGAGCTGACCATTCAGAATGCTGACTTAGAATTCCACGAATTTGGGCGTGATGTGACACGTTGGGAAGATATCACTATTGCGCTGTTGCGTGGTTATATAGAGCGAGCCTATAAACGGAGCAAGGGGAAGTGGGAGTCGAAATACATGGAAACAGTATATATCGACCAGAACGACCCCAACTTCTTTGATGAATATACGGTTGAGGTACGTAACGACCAGCAGGAGTGGATTGAAAAATTGCAGGAATTGCGTGAACAAATTATCTCAGGCAATTTGGAACGCGATTATCAAATAAATGGTCAATGGCTTCAGGCACTTCGTTTCGACCAGCATTTCTTCTATCCCATCTTGTGTATGAGAGAGAAAGATGCTAATGGCAGTAAGGTGATGGTTGATCAAGATACCAACGAACCATTGGTTAAGATTTCGCCAGTGGCACTGAATGTTGGCGAAACTACATTTGTGAGGAGCATTCGTGATTATTACGAGAAGCATCAGAATGATTCATTGCAAGGCAAGGAGATCTATCTACTTCGCAATGAGAGCCGCAAGGGCATTGGCTTCTTTGAGGCCAGCGGATTCTATCCTGACTTTATCCTATGGGTGAACGAGGGTCAGAAACAGCGAGTGGTCTTTGTTGACCCCAAGGGTATCCGCAACTTGCAAGGCCTTGACCATCCTAAAATTCAGCTGTTCAAAACGCTAAAGGAAGAGGTGGAGCCAACGCTGAATGACCCGGACATCATGCTTGATAGCTATATCATCTCAAATACGCCTTACAGGGATGTAAGCCTGTGGGGCGAACGTCCTATGTTCTTAGAGAACCATGTGCTTTTCGATTACGATGAAGAATATGTGAAGATGCTATTTGGATAATACTTGATGGGATTGCATGAACGACTCGTTCTTGTCTTAGGGGACAACATGATATACAACGGGGTGAATCGTTAGCTTACTTGGGCTTATTCTGACACTACCCAGTTGAAATTAGTTGCACAGACGGCAAAAAAGTCTTACAGATGTGGAATCAGCTGGAGCTCTGATTCCAAGAAACGGCACTGCTGCTACGGCATAGCGGATGGTGGCAAACGGAGACGGATGTTGTGATAATATTGGCAAGAAGGTGGTAGCATTACCGCTTTTTAGACTACTTTTTTGAACAAAGAAAGAAAAAAAAGAGATGAAATGCTGCTAGTTCAAGAAAAATTCGTAAATTTGCGCCTAAAAGGTGGTAACGTTACCACCATTTAGTAAATATTTTAATGAATAATTGGCACAAATGAAGTATTTGACTCTCAAAAAGGCATTGGCGGACTGGCAGGCTATTCAACCATTATCAGAGCACGACCGCAACAGACTGAGTCGGCGTTTTACTGTTGACTTCAATTATAACAGCAACCATATTGAAGGCAATACGCTGACGTATGGCCAAACGGAATTGTTATTGCTTTTTGGAAAAGTTATAGGCGAAGCAGAAGTTCGTGATGTTAACGAAATGACGGCCAGTAATGTCGGATTAAAGATGATGAGTGAGGAGGCAGCTATGAAAGGAATGCCCTTATCGCAACATTTTATTCGTACACTCCATAAAACACTGCTGCGTGAGGACTACACAGTCTATCGTAACCTGCCTGGCGGACAATATACTAGCTATGTGATACATGCAGGCCAATACAAGACTCGCCCCAACAGTGTGATAACCCGCTATGGTGACCACTTTGATTATGCTTCGCCCGAAGAGACTCCTTCTCTGATGACAGACTTGGTGGATTGGTATAATGACGAAGAAAAACGTGGGAAACTTTCGCCAGTAGAGTTGGCGGCTCTGTTCCATTATCGCTATATTCGCATCCACCCCTTTGAAGATGGTAATGGCCGTATTGCCCGTTTGTTGGTAAATTTCATCCTTTCTCGACATGACTATCCCATGATTGTAGTACGAAGCAGAAAGAAACAAGAATATTTGGAGGCACTTCACAAAGCCGATTTGGAAGTAGGGCCAGTACCAACCGACGGCGCTCATGCGGAGTTAAAAGACATCAAGCCATTTTTGAAATATTTTGCAGAGTTAGTCACGACAGAAGTCCATAACTATGTATTATTCTTGACAGAACAAGATGAGAATGTATGGTGGTACGATGGGGAACGCATTAAATTCCGTACGGCAAATTATAGTCAGGTCTTAAATGCGATGCTTTCCCTTCCTACTCTCACATTGGCTGATATGCAAGAGGAGACAGGAATCAACAGATCTGCTATCCAGAAATTAGTTGCTCAATTAATAGAAAAGAAATATGTGGAACGAGGTGAGAAAGACGGCAGTTGGCGCGTGTTTATTACCCCGTCGTTATAGTTTATCATACATGACACTCCATGAGGAAAAGGGTGATAATCAGTATCATCAGTTTCACACTCTGCAACCTGTGGAATATCAGGTGCTTGCAGATGAAACTGCACTTTCATTTCAGTTTCACTTTCGTCACTCCAGAAAATGCTGTAATTCGGTTTCACCGGTTTCACATCTCATAAATACAAGGACTTCAATATTATAGTGGTGAAACCGCGGTTTCATTCCGGTTTCACCACAATCGCATAACGACTCCCTCTCTTTGGGTGGGCAAAAGATAGGCTTTTGCGGAGTGATTAGAGCCTAATCACTCTTCAATCAGGCATCTCTTGCGTATTGAGGAATAGGGAGATGACATCCGTGGGAGGGTGAAACCGAAGTGCAACCGCGGTTTCACCTGCATGATTCTGAATGTTAATGGTTTTCAGGCAAGTGAAGGAGTGAAACCGATTTTCACATTGTTTTTTTATGAAATCATTATCATGATATTGAAGTGAAAGTGCAGTTTCACTCACATCACGCTGGCTATAACCCATTTACTCCGAAGTGAAACTGTGATACTGATTTATGTGTTTTTTTTCAAAGGGAATTGCCTGGATGGCTCGACAGCCGAGGGCTCTTCAGGAAGCAGGAGAAATTTTATTCCTGAAAAGGCGATACTTGAAAATTGATAAAACTGTCGTTATTTTTGATTTTTTTGCGGTGGGGGCGAAACAAGTATGGAGTTTTTTCTTTATATTTGCAGCAGATTATTAATTTACTAACAAAACAATCAAAACAATCGGAAAAACATGAAAGACTTGAAAATGTACATCAACGGCAAGTTCGTTGAAAGCCGTTCTGGAGAGTGGATTGAAGTGTTGAACCCCAGCACCGAGGAGGTTACCTCGCGTCAGCCGGCCGGAACCGTTGAGGATGTTCAGGAGGCTGTGGATGCCGCCTACGAGGCTCAGAAGAAGTGGGCTAAGGTTCCCGCTGCCGAGCGTGCCGTCTATCTGCACAAGATTGCCGATGGCATACGTGCCAATTTCGACAAGTTCCAGGAAATCCTTGTTCGCGAGCAGGGTAAGACACAGGCCCTGGCTGGTGTCGAGGTGGGTGTGACTGCCACTTATTTCGACTATATGGCTGAGTTTGCCCGCCGCATTGAGGGTGAGGTGATTCAGAGTGATGCACCCAACGAGACCATGATTCTGGTGAAGAAACCTATCGGCGTGGCTGCAGGTATTCTGCCTTGGAACTTCCCGTTCTTCCTGATTGCCCGCAAGGCTGCCGCTGCGCTCATCACGGGTTGCTCTATCGTTATCAAGCCCGCTCAGATTACTCCCGAGAATTGCTGCGAAATCTGTAAGGTGATTCACGACAGCGGACTGCCTGCAGGTCTTTTCAATGTGGTTACCGGTAAGGGTTCTGTGGTTGGCAATGCACTGGCCAGCAACCCGAAGATTGGCATCGTGAGCCTCACGGGTAGTGTGGGCGCCGGTGTGAAGATTATGGAAGCCGCTGCCCCGAATATCACCAAGGTGAGCCTCGAACTGGGTGGTAAGGCCCCGGCCATTGTATTCCCCGATGCCGACCTTGAACTGGCTGCTCAGGCTATCCTGGAGAGCCGTATCGGCAACACCGGTCAGATTTGTAACAATGCCGAGCGCGTTTATGTACACAAGGATATCAAGAAGGAGTTCACCGATATTATCGTAAAGAAGTTCAAGGCTGTCAAGTTCGGCAACCCGGCCATCGACAAGGATGTTGACATGGGCCCGCTGGTTGAGAAGGCTGCTCTGGAGAGCGTTACGGCCAAGGTGAACCATGCTATCGAGCAGGGTGCCAAGGTGCTCTGCGGTGGTGTGCCTGCAGGCGGAAAGGGTTACTTCTATCCCGCTACCGTGCTTGACAACTGTACCCAGGACATGGACATTATCCACGAGGAGACCTTCGGTCCGGTGCTGCCTTTGGTTGAGTTCGACAATATCGACCAGGTCATCGAATGGGCAAACGACTGCGAATACGGTCTGGCCTCTTCGGTGTTCACCAAGGACATTGACACCGCTACCCGCATCTGCCGTGAGATTGAGTTCGGCGAGACCTATATCAACCGCATGCACTTCGAGGCCATCCAGGGCTTCCACGCCGGTGTGAAGAAGAGTGGTATCGGTGGTGCCGACGGTAAGCACGGTATGGAGGAATACCTCGTTACGAAGGTTGTCTATCTCGACACACACTATGAGTAAACCATTTTTCGGTTATAAACAACAGGATATCCGTGCATTTGTAGGAATGCGCGGATATCTTTTGCAACAAGTGTCATGTTTAATATGGAAATAAAGACTATATTTGCCAAAGCAGCTGCGGCTTTTTGCCTTTTAATTGCACTTCCTTTTTCGTGCTTTGCTCAGCAATGGCCCACGGTGAATCCCGAGGCTAAGCCCGGTTCCCGTTGGTGGTGGCTGGGTTCTGCCGTTGACAAGGAGAATCTGCAATGGAACATGCAAGAGTATGCCCGTCATGGTATCGGGGCTTTGGAGATTACCCCTCTCTACGGAGTACAGGGGAACGACAGGAACAATATTCCCTATCTGTCCGATAAATGGATGGAAATGCTGCGCTACACTCAGGAGCAAGGCCGCCAGAATGGTATCGAGATTGACATGGCCACGGGTACAGGCTGGCCTTTCGGTGGCCCATGGGTCCCGTTGGAGGAGAGCGCCTGCCGGGCTGTATTCGTGGAACAGTCGTTCATTGGAGATAAAGTGGAGAACCTGGACCTGCGGCCTACTGAAGAGAGAGACCGCAAGAATGCCGTATTCCATAAGGCGATGCTTTTCGGACATAACGGTTCTGTCAAAGATGTCACGGACTGCATGAAGGATGGCATCCTGAACTGGAAGGCCACTAAGGAAGACAGCAAACTGTTGGGTGGCAAGAACGGAAGCAAGACCGTTGTGGTGTTGTATATCAAATACGGTGTGATGAAGGTGAAGCGTGCAGCTCCCGGAGGTGAAGGACTGGTCATCGACCATTTCGACCGTAAGGCTGTGGCCAACTATCTGAAGCATATTGAGGATGCCTTTGAGCGTACCCATACGCCTTATCCCCACACCTTCTTCAACGACAGCTATGAGGTGGCCGATGCTACCTGGACTCCTACGCTCTTCGAGGAGTTCTACAAGCGTCGTGGCTACAGGCTGGAAGACCATCTGCTGGCGTTTACCCACGGAGATGTGAAGCTCGTCTCTGACTATCGTGAAACCCTTTCCGACTTGTTGCTGGAGAATTTCACCCAGCAATGGACGGCCTGGGCTCACAGTCATGGAGCCATCACCCGTAATCAGGCTCATGGTTCACCGGCCAATCTCATCGACTGTTATGCTGCCGTGGATATTCCTGAGATTGAGGGCTTTGGACTTTCCGACTTTGGTATCAAGGGATTGCGCCAAGACCCCGGTAAGACCCGTAAGAACGACTCAGACTATTCCATGTTCAAGTATGCTCCGTCGGCAGCCCATATCTGTGGCAAACCCTATACGAGTAGCGAGACCTTCACATGGCTCACGGAGCATTTCCGTACTTCGCTCTCACAGTTCAAGCCCGACCTTGACCTGATGTTCTGTGCCGGAGTGAACCGTATGTTCTTCCACGGCACCTGCTATTCTCCCAAGGATGACCCCTGGCCTGGCTGGAAGTTCTATGCCTCGATAGACATGAGCCCCACGAACTCCATCTGGCGTGATGCCCCCGAGTTCATGAAATATGTGGAGCGCTGCCAGAGTTTCCTGCAATGGGGACAGCCCGACAACGACTTCCTGGTCTATCTGCCCATCCGGGATATGTGGAAGAAGAACCCCGACAAGCTGCTGATGCAGTTCTCCATCCATGCCATGGGCAAGCTGGCTCCGGAGTTCATCCAGACCATCCTCGATATTGACAAGGCCGGCTTCGATTGTGACTACATCTCCGAGCGCCTGCTGATGGGCTGCAAGGTGGTGAATGGTGGAATCGAGACAGCCGCCGGAACCCGCTACAAGGCCCTCATCATTCCTGGTAGCGGAGACATGCCTGAGCAGGTGAAGGCCCACATTGAGGCCATGAAGGTTCAGGGTGCCCGGATTATCTATGGCACGGATGTGAATGCGATGAATGCTGCAGCCAAGCCTGAGACCATGAAGACGGAATATGGACTGAAGGCCATCCGCCGCAAGAACCCCACGGGCTATCACTATTTTATTGCCAATCTGACGCCGAATGATGTCTATGAGGATATCATCCCCGGTGTGGAGTTTAAGGACGCCATGTGGTTCGACCCCCTGACAGGCCAGCGCTATGCAGCCTATATAGATGGACGGGAGATTCAAATGAAAATGCGTAGTGGACAGTCGATGATTCTCCAGACCTTCAACCAGAAACTGCCTGTGGCCGAGGCCCTTCCCGTCTATTGTGATACGGCTGCAGCAGAGATGAATGTGGAACTCAACGGCCCCTGGAAACTCTCGTTCATAGAAGAGACGCCAAAGGTTAGTCAGACCTTCACCCTCGACAACCTCCAGACGTGGGAGACCTTGAGCGATGAGACTCGTGTCACGATGGGAACAGGTGTCTATGAGACCACCGTCAAACTGAAGAAGAAGGATCTGAAGGATGCCGCGGCATGGAAAATAGACCTTGGTGATGTGCGTGAGAGTGCCCGTGTCTATATCAACGGACAGTATCTCGGTTGTGCCTGGTCAGTACCTTACGTGCTTGATTGCAAGAACACCTTGAAGAAAGGCAAGAACACCATCCGCATCGAGGTGACCAACCTGCCGGCCAACCGCATTGCAGACCTTGACCGAAAGGGTGTGAAGTGGCGTAAGATGGAGGAAATCAATGTGGTTGACATCAACTACAAGAAGACCTTATACGACACATGGGAGCCCATGCCCAGCGGCCTGAACTCCCAAGTGAAACTGATAGGGGAGAGTTACTGAAAGTAATACAAGAACGAAGCAATACCTTCGAGGGCTGGTTTACGCTGGCCCTCGATTTCTATCTTGAAATCAATCTCGGCCTTGCAGATACCGCGAAGGTTCTGGATGTTGTGGAGCTTGGTCACCAGTCTTACACGGCTGCCTGTGATGACGGGCTGTCCGAAGCGCATCTTGTCCATGCCGTAGTTCACCAGCATCTTGATGTTGTTCACCTCGATAATCTGGTCCCACATGTAGGGCAGCAGCGAGAGAGTCAGATAGCCGTGGGCAATGGTGCTCTTGTACTGGCTTTCCTTCTGGGCGCGTTCCACGTCCACATGAATCCACTGGTGGTCCAGCGTTGCATCAGCAAAGAGGTTGATGCGGTCCTGATCCACTTGGAGCCAGTCAGAAGCTCCTAATTCCTCGCCCAGGTGGGCTGCAAACTCGTCGTACGAGTTAATCACTAATTTTCCCATTTCTTTTTATTTTAAGTTTGTAAAATTATTCTTCACTTTTCACTTTTCACTCTTCACTTTCATCTAATTCTCCTCGCCTCAAAGAATCCGCGGGTCTTCATTAAGAAGAGCAGCGTACCCATTATTTGAACCGATGCGGCAATCCAGAAGGCTTCCACATATCCCAGATACTCTGAAGCCACACCTCCAATAAGTACACCAAGGCCCATGCCTACATCCCATGAGACAAGAATCGTGCTGTTGGCTGTGCCGCGCTGATTGTGATTTGCCACATTGATAATCATATTCTGGAAGGCAGGCCACATGTGACCATTGCCCAGTCCGATGAGCAGGGCTGAGGTATAGTAACCGAAATCATTGGGACAGGCCACAAAGAGGGTATAGCCGAGTGCGGAGAGAATCACTCCTTCTGCCGCATTCCTACTGAGTTTTCCTTCACGGAGGCCCTTGCTGCCTTGTAGGCGTGAGGCTATCAGTCCTACGGAAAGCAAAGCAAAATAGACGCCTGTTCCCCCAGTCCTTCCCATTACTTCCTTGCAATAGATGGCCAGGTAGTTGCTCAGCACGCCGAAACAGAAACCGAAGAACACCATGTTCACCGCCAGCATCCATCCGTTTGTCAGGAAAAAGCGGTCAAGACTGATTACTGTTTTCTTTACTCTAATCTCTCTCCTCTCTCCTCTCTCCTCTTTCCTCTTTATCGTAGCATCCACCGCCATTCCTATCCCTACAATCACCAAAGCCAGCCAGAAGAGCAACTGGAAATTTCGCGTTTCATGATAGAGCAAGAGTCCGGCAGTGGGAGCAATGGCCATAGCCAGGTTGTTTGACAGTCCATAATAGCCGATGCCCTCATTGCGTCTTGATGCTGGCAGCACATCGATGGCCATCGTGGAATTGGCTACCGTCACACTTCCGAAGGGAGCACCATGCAGCGTCCTCACGATGGTGAACAGCAGTAGGGTGGAGGCGGCCAGATAGCCTGCAAAGAAGATGAAAAACAGGAAGAAACACCACATTAGCACCTTCTTGCGGTCGAAGGTATCCACCAGATAGCCGCTGAACGGACGAGAAAGCAATGCCATAACCGTATAGCCCGA
>JAEEGI010012762.1_pt1 | contig 17905 bp, 16 predicted proteins | sample 8958751 | NCBI WGS metagenome assembly JAEEGI01 (sample SAMN16246545, study PRJNA631951) | gut metagenome | biome: gut microbiome; feature: rumen; material: KS-attached | host: Bos | place: Iran: Karaj | collected 2018-10 | reverse complement strand
GAAAGTTTTTCTGGAAACCCTGCAATACTTTATACTGTGGTGGCTTTGGTGGTTTTGGGCGGCTTGGGATTTTTTGTATTGGTGGATATAATAGATAAAATCAGAGGCAAAAATATAAAACTTACTTTCCACTCAAAAGTTATCATATGGATGACCGCTCTTTTAATAGGTATAGGATTTGTTGTTTTTTGTATAGGGCAGGCAGGTACATTTATAAACCTTGATTCTTCTTGGGGATGGATTGTAAATAATGCTGTTTTTCAAGCAATAAGTTCAAGAACCGCAGGTTTTAATACTTTGCCGATGTCCACAATGACAACATTTACTGCATTTTTCTTAATAATGTTAATGTTTATAGGCGGCGGTCCGGGAAGTACCGCCGGTGGTATAAAAATCACCACTTTAACTTTGGTCTTTGTATTTATAAGAAGTGTTATAAAAGGGCAGGATGATTATGTTCTTGCTAAAAAGAGTATGGATTATGATTTGGTACGAAAAGCTCTTTTAGTGTTTATATTAATGATAATACTTGTTGTTATGTTTATTACATTGATGTTGTTTGTTGAACCGCAACTTGATACATTAAAGGTTATATTTGAAGCAGTGTCGGGTTTTTGTACCGTAGGATTATCTCTTGGTATTACTTCACAGCTATCTGTAACAGGTCAAATATTATTAATATTAGCTATGTTTGTAGGTAGAATTGGAGCAATAACAATACTTATATATTTAATGAACAGAAAACCAGTTGCAAACAATATAAAATATCCTGAAGGCAGGATCCTTATAGGATAAAAATTGTAACAAATGGAGAAAATATGGCAAAAAGACAGTTTGGAGTAATAGGGTTAGGAACATTCGGATCAAATGTTGCAAAAGAGTTAGCAGCAAGAGAATTTCCTGTACTTGCGATTGACCATAAAGAAGAAGTTGTTAACAGAATAAGTTCTTTTGTAACACAAGCAATAGTTGCCGATGCAACCGATGATATAGCTTTAAAAGATGCGGGAATTGCCGATTGTGATACGGTTATAATTTCCATGGGTGAAGATGTCGAAACAAGTATCCTTGCAACACTTATAGCAAAAGATTTGGGTGTGCCGAATGTAATTGTAAAATGTACAAGCATGTGGCATTCCAAAATAGCCGTAAAAATAGGTGCAGATAAAGTTATTTACCCTGAACTTGAAATGGCAAAAAAACTTGCAGAAAGTATGGCAAGTCCAAACATTTTGGAACAGATAGAATTTTCTAAAGATTATAATCTTATTGAAATAATGGCTCCCAAGGATTTATGGAAAAAAACATTAAGACAAGCTAACATACGAAACAAATACGGAATAAATATTATTGCCATAAAAAGAAATGTTCCGTTTATAAATGATGACGGACAAAGTGATATTAAAGAAGAAACAAATATTGCTCCCGGTCCAAATGATGAAATTTTGGAAAATGATATTTTGGTGGTTGTAGGAAAAGAAGAGCAATTAAAAAAGTTTAAAAAATTGTAGGTTATATATGGCGGAAGAAAAAACTCAGGAACAGTTGTTGGAATTAGCAAACTTTTATTTTTTGAACAGTAAATTTGAAGAAGCGGAAATTGAGTTTTATAAAGTGTTGGAAAAAGATCCTAAATGTTGGCAAGCCTATTGCAGTTTAGGGCTTATATATGAAGAAAGAAAAGATTTTATAAAAGCAAAACAGATGTACGATAAAACACTTGAATTGAATAAAGAAAATAAGGTCGCAAAAGAACATATTAGTAAAATTACGGGAATGAACAATGAATAATATTAATGAAATACTTAAAGAAGCATTAAACAAACTTCAAAGTGCACAACTTGCAGATATTGAAAATATTAAAGTTGAATATTTAGGTAAAAAAGGTAAAATTACCGAAATATTAAAATCTCTTTCTTCGTTAAGCATAGAAGAAAAAAAAGAAATCGGTTCGCAAGTTAATTTAGCAAAAACACAGTTAACCGAAGCAATGGAATCAAAGAAAAAAGAAATTTCCAACAAAATTTTGGAAGAAAAAATGAAAAACGAAAAGATAGATATATCAACAGCTTTTTCATTTGATTTTCCTAAAGGTCATTATCATATAATAAGCAAAGCAATAGAAGAAATGAGTGATATATTTGTTTCTTTAGGATTTAATGTTTCCGGCGGCAGAGAAATAGAAACAGACTGGTACAATTTTGAAGCATTAAATATCCCTAAAGATCATCCTGCAAGAGATACTCAGGATACTTTTTATCTTGAAAATTCCGAAAACTTGTTGAGAACACAAACATCTGCAGCACAAATACACATTATGGAAGAATCAAAACCTCCAATAAAAGTTATTGTGCCCGGCAGAGTTTACAGAAACGAAGCGACAGATGCTTCACATTCTGCAATATTTCATCAAATAGAAGGGCTTGTAGTAGGTGAAGATATTACTTTTGCTCAACTTAAAGGAACGTTACAATTATTTATAAACAGATTATTTAATCAGGAGTTACCTATACGATTTAGACCTTCACACTTTCAGTTTACCGAACCGTCTGCGGAAGTGGATATGAAATGTGTATTTTGCGGCGGTAAAGGTTGCAGGGTTTGTAAAGGCAGCGGATGGATAGAAGTGCTGGGATGCGGGATGGTTCATCCTAATGTTTTCAGGGCGGTAAAATATGATCCCGAAAAATATACAGGATATGCTTTCGGATTGGGTGTTGAAAGATTTGCAATGCTTAAATACGGAATTGACGATATGAGAGTTTTATACGAAAATGATTTAAGAGTTTTAAGACAGTTTTAACAAATTGTTGAACAATTTGTTGAGGTATAGAAGACCGGAGGAATAGAAGTATAGAAGTGAAAGTATAGCGGTTAGTTAAGTTGTTTCAATACATCCATACCTCTATACATCTATACATCAAAAATCGCAAAGCGATTTTTAAAGGGGAAAAAATGAAGATTTCATATAATTGGTTAAAAGAACTGGTAGATTTTGATATGGAGCCGCAAGACCTTTGCAAAATGCTCACATTTTTGGGCGTTGAAACAACGGTTGTCGGCGGCGGAACAAATTGGTCAGGAGTTATTACCGCAAAAGTTTTGGACAGGCAAAAACATCCTAATTCAGACCACCTTTCAATATGCAAAGTTAATGACGGGAAAAAAGATTATCAAATAGTTTGCGGTGCGCCTAATGTCGCAGCAGGTCAAACCGTACCGCTTGCTTTGATAGGTGCGGTGTTGCCGGGGAATTTTGTTATAAAAGCATCTAAAATCAGAGGTGTATCTTCCGAAGGTATGATATGTTCTAAAGAAGAGTTGGGATTGGAAGAAAGTTCCGATGGTATAATGGTGTTGGATGACAAAACACCTTTAGGCAAAAAACTTGAAGATGTATTGGAAAAACAAGACACGATTTTGGAAATAGAAATTACAACCAACAGAGGCGATTGTTTAAGTCATTGGGGCGTTGCAAGAGAAATTGCCGCAAAATTACAAAAAATTCCTACATTGCCGACACTTAAAACAGCAAAATATACGGAAAAAAATTTGGTGGAAGTAAAAGACAAGGATTTGTGTACAAGATATATCGGTTGTCATATAACAGGTGTAAAAATTGCTCCGTCACCCAAATGGATGAAAGATAAACTTGAAAGTTGCGGAGTAAAATCAATTAACAATGTTGTAGATATTACCAACTATGTTATGTTGGAATTAGGTCAACCGTTACATGCTTTTGATGCTACCACATTGTCAGGCGGAAAAGTTGTAGTAAGAAGAGCAAACGACGGCGAAAAGTTGGCTACACTTGATGGCAAAACTCACGAGTTGGACAAAAATAATCTTGTCATAGCAGACGGTTCAAAGGCTCTTGCGATAGCAGGTGTTATCGGCGGACAAAGTTCTTCGATAACAGATGCAACTACGGAAGTGTTTTTGGAAGCTGCCGTATTCAATCCGGGAAGTGTTAGAAAAACGGCAAGGAAATTAAATATTTCTACGGATGCATCTTACAGATACGAAAGAGGAACATCTTGGGAAGTTGCCGAAATGGCAAGCTGGAGAGCATTAAATCTTATAACAGAACTTGCCGGCGGAAGACTTGAAACGAGAGAAGATTATAATAGTCCCGACAATGAAAAAGTTATAATAAATTTAAGAGTGGAAAGAGTAGAAAAACTTTTAGGTTATGCTGTTGACGAAAAAACAATAGCAAATATCTTAAGGTTTTTAGGTATAGAGATAAGTTCAAAAGTAGAGCATGTTCTTATAGCCGAAGTTCCTTCTTACAGAAATGATATTAAAGAAGAAGTTGACTTGATAGAAGAAATTGCAAGAGTTAACGGCTATGAAAAAATTCCTATGGATATAGATTCCGGTATAAGTTCAACGGAACAAAAAGGATTGAACAAATTAACGAAACAAATAACCAACTCTTTGGTTGGACTTGGTTTTTGCGAAGCAATGAATTACAGCTTTGCCGAAATAAAAGATTTGGACAAATTATATTTAAAATACACATACAAAATTGCAAATCCTATATCAAAAGAAAATGAAGTTTTAAGACCTTCTTTGTTAACCGGTCTTATGAAAAATTTTGATTTTAATATAGGGCAGGCAACAACAGATATAAAATTGTTTGAAGTAGGTAAAATATTTGACGATAAAGGTGAAAGAAGAGTTTTGGGAATTCTTATGTCTGGTCCTGTATGGCAACCGTGGTGGAAGTGGGAACCATCAAAACAAAATCCTGTATTTGATTTCTATTTTGCAAGCGGAGTTATATCGAATATATTGCCTTCAAAAGAGTTTACGATAGCGGAAAACAGAACACCTGCGAAATATTATCATCCGGGAAAAACAGCCGCTATAGTTTATCACGGTAAAGTTGTAGGTCAGTTCGGTGTTTTAAGACCGGATGTTGCAGAAAGTACAAACGACGAAGTTATATATGCTGAAATTGAAATAGAAAATATAGAAAAAAATTATAAGAACAAAATTAATGCTTACGAACATGTAGCAAAGTTCCCTGCGGTAAAAAGAGATATTTCCGTTGTTGCGGATAAAGCAATTAAGTTTGAAAAGATAGAAAAAATTATTAAACATGTGATGAAAGACGGCGGAATATTAAAAGACTGGACATTGTTCTCGGTATATGAAAGCGAAAAGTTGGGTGCGGGGAAAATAAGTTATTCTTTTAGATTAACTTACAGACACAACGATAAAACTTTGAACGATAACGAAGTAAACAAAGATATCGCAATTCTTTTGGAAAAGTGGAACAAAGATTTGGGAATATCTTTAAGAAACTAAAATTTTTGTATTTTTATAATCCTATAGTCAGCGAAAGAGTGGACTTTCTGTTGACTATGAGCCCAAAATTATATAAAATACAAATTTAATATACTAAATAGGTAGGTTCGACTAAAATGAAAAACGGTAAGACTTATCTTCCTAAAGCGGAAGAAATAAAAAGAAAATGGCATTTTATAGATGCTGACGGTCAAGTATTAGGTAGATTGGCGGTAAGAGTAGCAGCTCTATTAAGAGGAAAAAGAAAAGCAATTTATACATCACATATAGATTGTGGAGACTTTGTTGTATTAACAAATGTTTCAAAAATTGTTCTTACAGGTAAAAAACTTGAACAAAAAACAGCTTTTTCTTTCTCGGGTTATCCCGGTGGAGCAAAATTAACTCCTTATTCAAAATTAATGGCAGAAAACCCTGAAAAGGCAGTAAGAATTGCAGTTAAAGGAATGTTGCCGCAAAATAAATTAGCTGATAAACAAATGAAAAGATTAAAACTTTTCAAAGGTGCAGAGCATACTCACCAAGCACAAGCAGTTACAAAATAAGGAGAAATAAAAAAATATGAATAATACAGGTTATTTAAAAGCAGGAAGAAGAAAAAACGCAGTTGCAAGAGTAAGAATGTCTGAAGGTACAGGCAAAATCGTTATAAACGATAAATCTGTTGAAGAATATTTTAAAGGTTTACAGAGAAACACAAAAGTTGCTTTAAAACCTATTGAAGTATGGTCCGGTTCAAAAAAATATGATATTTATGTAAAAGTTAACGGCGGCGGAGTTTCCGGACAAGCCGGTGCAGTCAGCCATGCAATAGCAAGAGCAATTTTAACCATAGACGAATCTATGAAAGATACATTGAGAAAAGAAGGTCTTTTAACAAGAGATCCAAGAATGGTGGAAAGAAAGAAACCCGGAAGACCAAAAGCAAGAAAGAGATTCCAATTCTCAAAGAGATAATACTTACTGCAATATATACAAAAAAGAAGGAGTCAAAAACTCCTTCTTTTTTTTGTTCTCATAGAATAAAAAAGCAGGAAGAAAAATCTTCCTGCTTTTTGTTATTTGATTTGGGATTAGTCAAAATTACTTTTTCGCCAAATATAATTAGATTAATCCGTGAGCCAACATTGCTGTTGCAACTTTTTTGAAACCTGCAATGTTTGCACCGTTAACCATGTTGCCCGGTGTTCCGTATTCTTCTGCAGCTTCTTTGGCATTTTTGTGAATGTTGATCATAATTTGATGTAATTTGTTATCAACTTCTTCAAATGTCCAAGAAAGTCTTTGAGAATTTTGTGCCATTTCAAGACCTGATGTTGCAACACCGCCTGCATTTGATGCTTTACCTGGAGCATAAGCTATTTTTGCATTTATGAATGCTTCTACCGCATCAGGAGTTGAAGGCATATTAGCACCTTCTACAACTGCGATTACGCCGTTTTTCAAAAGTGTCTTTGCTGCTTCACCGTCAAGCTCGTTTTGTGTTGCGCAAGGTAATGCGATATCGCATTTTATTGTCCAAATACCTTTGAAACCTTCCGTATAAACAGCACCTTTCTTCAAGTTTGCGTATTCTTTTATTCTCTTTCTTTCAACTTCTTTCAATTGTTTTACTATATCCAAATCGATTCCGTCTTTATCATATATATATCCGTTGGAATCGGACATTGCAACAACTTTTGCTCCCAAACTTTGAGCTTTTTCTACCGCATATATTGCAACGTTTCCGGAACCTGAAACTACAACTGTTTTTCCTTCAAATGATGTTCCTCTGTCTTTCAACATTTCATTGCAGAAATAAACAACTCCGTATCCTGTTGCTTGTGTTCTTGCAAGTGAACCGCCGTATGTAAGACCTTTACCGGTTAAAACTCCGTGGAATACGTTTCTTATTCTTTTATATTGTCCGAACATATAACCGATTTCTCTTGCTCCTGTTCCGATATCTCCTGCAGGAACATCTGTATCTGCATCGATATATTTGCAAAGTTCTGTCATAAAGCTTTGACAGAATCTCATAACTTCGTTATCAGATTTACCTTTAGGATCGAAGTCTGAACCTCCTTTTCCGCCGCCCATCATTAAACCTGTTAATGAGTTTTTGAAAATTTGTTCGAAACCTAAAAATTTAATTGTACTTAAATTTACTGAAGGGTGAAGTCTTAATCCGCCTTTGTAAGGCCCGAGAGCTGAATTGAATTGTACTCTGAAACCTCTGTTTACATGGAAAGCACCTTTATCATCTTGCCAGGGAACTCTGAAAATTATTTGTCTTTCAGGTTCAACGATTCTTTCAAGAATACTTGCATCTTGATATTCTTTATGTTTTTCTATTACCGGGCTGATTGATTCTAAAACTTCTTTTACTGCTTGTAAAAACAAAGCTTCGCCCTGATTTCTTTGTTCTACTTCTTTTAACACTTTTTCTACGTAAGCGTTCATCTTTTTTTGCTCCTTATATAAATTTGTTTTTTTTACACAAAAAAATGAATAATTCATCACTTACTGCTTTATGAAAGCGTCCTTGCTTTCGTGAATTATTCAGTTTTCTATTAAAATCATATATAGTTGTGTTGGGAAGTATTTTACATTTTTGTTTTTTTGTTTGTCAATATTTTTTTTAATATATGTTGTTTTATGCTGTTTTGTAATTTCAACACTGCCTTTTTTGTTTGACAATAACTTCTAAAAAGTGATAATATAAAACATACTATATTTTAATAAAGAAGAGGTTTTTATTTTGTTTAAAAAATTTGTATTGGCTGTTGCCGTTATTTTGGGTGTTTGCATATATTCAAATAATGTTTATGCTGCAAATATTACTTATCTTGTAGATACTCCTACATATTCAATATTGGATTACGGAAGTTACGATATTCAGTTTAGAGTGTTTTCCGGAGGCGGAGTTCTTACAAAATTAAATGTGGGAATTTTTAAGGTTTTAAATATCGGTGTTTCTTGGGAATTGGGAGGCCTTATAGGTGCGGATGATGTTACCGTTGCCTTACCGGCATTGCAGGTAAAGTTGAATGTTTATTCCGGAAGCGAAAAATTGCCCGGCTTTGCAATCGGTTATGACGGACAAGGTTTTTTCTATAACAAGGATGATGAAGATTTCGTTCAAAAAGGTAAGGGTGCTTATATTGTATTCGGTAAAGAGTTATTCTTTCCCAGATTGAATTTTAATGCAGGTATAAATGTGAACGATTTTAAAGATCCGAGACTTTTAGGATTTATAAGTACTCATTATGAAATAATTGAAGAAGCTCTTATGGTGATGCTTGAATATGATAATCTCGGACAAGGCAAAGATGCAAGATTGAACGGCGGTTTTAGAGTATGGATAACCGAAAATTTTGATTTGGATTTTATACTTAGAAATTTTACAACAACCGATAAAGAAGAAAATGGTTGTGAAAGAATTTTGAAAATCAGTTATCAGAGCAGATTTTAAGAGGAATTTTAATGAGCGAATTTTTGTTGGATTTTGAAAAACCGGTAGTGGAACTTGAAAAGAAAATTTTAAGTTTAAAAGTTTCCGCGGAACACAGTAAAATAGATTTTTCAAGTGAAATTTCCGAACTTGAAGAAAAGAAAGAAAAGCTGAAAAAAGAAATATATGGTTCGCTTTCGTCTTGGCAAAAAGTTATGCTTGCAAGACATCCGAACAGACCGTATACTCTTGATTATGTAAAAATTATATGTGAAAATTTTGTTGAGTTGCACGGTGACAGAGCTTTCGGGGATGATCCCGCTCTTGTTTGCGGTCTTGCCACAATAGACAATAATCCTGTTGTTGTAATAGGTCATCAAAAAGGAAGAACAATTCAAGAGAATATTGACAGAAATTTCGGTATGGCTCATCCGGAAGGATACAGAAAAGCTTTAAGACTTATGAAAATGGCTGAAAAATTTAACAGACCTATAATAACTTTTATAGATACGGCCGGTGCATATCCCGGAATTGCGGCTGAAGAAAGAGGACAGGCTGAAGCAATAGCAAGAAATTTAAGAGAAATGTCTTATTTGGATGTTCCGGTAGTAAGTATTGTTATAGGAGAAGGCGGATCAGGCGGTGCAATAGGTATAGGTGTTGCTAACAGAGTTGCAATGCTTGAAAACGCATATTATTCGGTTATATCTCCGGAAGGATGTGCGGCAATATTATTCAGAGATGCATCGAAATCCAAAGAAGCAACCGAAGCACTGAAAATTACCGCAAAAGATTTATTGAAGAACGGTGTTATAGATGAAATAATAAAAGAGCCTGTCGGCGGAGCACATGTTGATGCGGTGGAAACCGCAATGAATATAAAGAGATTCATAAATAAATCTCTTGCAAGTTTATCGAAAATGTCGAAACAGGAACTTGCCGATGACAGATATATGAAGTTTAGAAAGATAGGCGTTTTTGAAGAACAAACAATTAAACAAAAAAAAGGTTCTAAGAAGAAAAAAACTAATACAACAAAATCTAGGAGGAAGTAAAAATGGCATTAGTACCAATGAAGCAAATTTTGGAAGAAGCAAAGAAAAAAGGGTATGGTGTTGGAGCTTATAATGTAAACAACATGGAACAAATCCAAGCTATTATGGCTGCAGCACAAGAAACACAGTCACCTGTAATTATTCAGGCAAGCAGAGGAGCTTTAAAATATTCCAATTTTACATATTTAGGATATTTGATGAAAGCTGCTGTTATAGAAAATCCTACAATTCCTGTTGCAATGCATTTGGATCACGGAAATTCTTTGGACAGTGCAAAGAAAGCTATCGATTTAGGCTTTTCTTCCGTTATGATAGACGGTTCATTAAAAGAAGATGGTAAAACACCTTCCGATTATGAATATAATGTTAATGTAACAAGATCAGTTGTTGAATATGCTCACAAATACGGTGTTACCGTAGAAGCTGAAATCGGAAGATTAGGCGGAATTGAAGACGGAGTTGGTTCGGGTTCCGCACATATTACCGATCCTCAGGAAGCATTACAGTTTGTAAAAGATACCGGAGTAGATGCTTTGGCAATTGCTATCGGAACATCTCACGGTGCATATAAATTTAAAGGTGCTAAAGTTTTGGCATTTGATGTTTTACAGGAAGTCAGAAAACTTATCGATATTCCTATAGTTCTTCACGGAGCATCATCTGTTCCTAAAGAATTAATAGATGCAGTAAACAAATATGGCGGAAAAATGCCCGGTGCAGAAGGTGTACCTATGGAACACTTACAGAAAGCAATTAAGTTGGGTGTTCAAAAAATCAATGTTGATACAGATGGAAGACTTGCAATGACAGCTACAATAAGAAAAGTATTCACGGAATCTCCTGAAAAATTCGATCCGAGAGATTATTTAGGCCCTGCAAGAACAGCATTGCAAGGTTTAATCGCAAGCAAAATGAAAGCTTTCGGTACGGCAGGTCATGCAAGTGATTATGCTCCTTTAACATTGGAAGATATGAAAAAAGTATACAGCAAATAATAAAAGATGTTGACAATAGAAAATTTGTCTGTTATAATTATTTCATAAGTATATAAAGTTCTGTATATATAAAAAAAGGGGGATTTTCAGTTATGGCAAATTATGAAGTTAAAAAAGTAGGAATTGCATCTGTAGTGAAGAATTTTCCGATAGTGTTTGCGATACTTGGCGCATTGATCGGAATATTTACATTCTTTATTTTCCCTACAGACTTGGCAGCAAACTTAGGTTTTGGTGCAAGATTGCTTTCTTGGTTGATTTTCATCGTTCTTTATACCGTTATAATGTCAGTAGGTGTAATAGTTGTTGCATGGATTTACAACTTTATCGCAGGTAAAGTTGGCGGTGCAGTTATCGAATTAGATCAAACTGCAGAATAATTCTTTACTAAAAAGATAGTTTATCGTAATTTCATATTACGGTAAACTATCTTTTAACTTTTCTTTAAGAAGGGTATTTAATGAATCTTAGAGCAAAGCTTACCCTGTTTGTATCTTTTCTTTTACTGTTAGTTATCGTAGTTGTATCATATAATATTTTCGTTACACAAAAAAAAATCTTAACACAACAAATATCGGAAACCAGAAGCAGAGCTTTTAAAAGTTTTGTTTCTATGTGCAATGAAGCCATAAAAGTCAGGGACGATATTCAAGTAAATAATGCCGTAAAATTGCTGGTGTCAACATATAAGCCGTCGGTAGTGTATGCAGGATATATAAATTTAAATAATGCCGTTATGTATTCTTCAAGAGATGAAGACAGGAATATGGATTCGGTTCTTAAAGCCAGAATAAAAAAGACAAACAAAGATTATATAGAAATATATTCTTCTCTTACCGGAGAACAAATTTGTGAATTTGCGACTCCTTTTTTCTTCCAAGGAGAAAATGTGGGTACTTTTGTCGTGGGTTTTTCTCAGGATAAGATGAAGGAAGAAATAGATGAAAGCATTTCAATAATGTTATCCAAAATAAAAGTTATAGTTATAGTTACTTTTATTTTCGGAGTTTTGTTGGTGTATTTCCTGGGTTATTCTTTCGTTAAGCCAATAAAAATTCTTACTGTTGCCGCGGAAGAAATAACCAAAGGAAATCTTGATGTGGAAATTAAAGTTAACAGAAAGGATGAAATAGGAATACTTTCCAACACTTTTAATAATATGACAAAACAAATTAAAGAACTTGATACAATGAAAGACAGTTTCGTTTCAAGCGTTTCTCATGAGTTGCGATCTCCTCTTTCGGCAATAGACGGATACTGCGATTTGTTGATAGAGTATGTAAATAAAGATTATTCCAAAGAACAACAATTAAAGGGACTTCAAATAATAAAGCAGGCAACGGTTCGTTTAACAAACTTTATAAATAACATTCTTGATTTGGCAAAAATGAAAGCAAATAAACTTGAAATTAAAAAAACGGATGCAGATATAACTGCCGTAATAGAAGAAATAGTTTCTTTATACGAACCTTTAGCCGCGCAACAGAAAAAAAGAATTTATTACGAGATAAAAGAAGAAATACCTTTTATAAATATGGATGTTGAAAGAATAAAACAAGTTGTAACTAATCTTGTAAGTAATGCGATGAAATTTACAAAAGAAAACGGTAATGTGGTACTGAAAGCTTTTCCTAATTCCGAAGGTTACGGAAATGATTATATTGAGGTTTGGGTTCAAGATGATGGTGTAGGTATTCCGAAACAACAGGTGGATTTGGTGTTCCAAAAATTTTATCAGGTTAAAGAAGGTGAATTTAAAAAACCTAAAGGAACGGGACTTGGTTTAACCATAGTTTTTGAAATGATAAAATTACACAACGGGCACGTTTGGGCGGAAAGTGATTTAGGCAAAGGTACAACTTTTAAATTTGTTTTGCCTAAGTAGGGAAATTCTAAGAATGGCATTTACAATTTTGGTGGTTGATGATGAATTGCCGTTAAGAGAAATGCTGAGAGATATTTTTACTATGGCAGGATATAATGTGTTGACTGCCGAAGACGGAAAAGTCGGTTTGGAAAAAATAGAAAAATATTGTCCCGATTTTGTTATTTTGGATTGTTCTATGCCGGTTATGGACGGTTTTGAAACATTGGCACAAATAAGGAAAAATCCGAAATTCATAAATTTGCCGGTTATAATGTTTACGGCATTATCGAGCGAACAAGAACAAATAAAAGGCTTAAATTTAGGAGCGGATGATTATATAACAAAACCTTTTAAAATACCTATTCTTTTAACAAAGATAAAAAGTATTTTGGAAAGAAAAAAGAAAAGTATAGATGTAAATCCTTTAACATCGTTGCCGGGGAATTTGTCTATACAGGAAAACGTCGAAAGAAGAATTGCGGATAAAACTTATTTCTCGTTGTTGTATGTAGATTTGGATAACTTTAAAAGTTTTAACGATAACTACGGCTTTTACACGGGAGATAAAGTAATTAAATTTACGGCTGAACTGTTGCAGTCGGTAATAAGAAATTTCGGAATTTCTACGGATTTTTTGGGACATATCGGCGGAGATGATTTTGTTATTATTACCGAACAGAATAACAGTTCTGTTTTAGCGGAAAATATTATAAAAAGATTTGATAAAGAAGTTTTAAATTTTTATAATGAAGAAGATAAGAAAAACGGATATATTCTTTCTGCCGACAGAGATAATAATGTTCACAAATTTCCGATAATGACGATTTCCATAGCCATAATAGCAACGGATGTTGCTCATTTGAGTTGCTTTGAAGAAATTTCGAAAAGAGCTTCGGAATTAAAAAAACTTGCTAAAAAAAATAATAAAAGTTCTTATGTTTTTGAAAGAAGAAAATACAGCAGATAAAAGTTTTTTTTAAAAGAGGGGATCAATGATAGGAAATAAAATTGTTATAGTTGATGACGAAGAAAATATAAGAGAATTGGTCGGCGATTTGTTGGAATCGGAAAATTTTAAAGTAATTAAATGTGCAGATACGGACGACGGATATAAAAGAATCTTGAAGTCTAAACCGGATTTGGTTATACTTGATGTAAAGATGCCTCAAATCGGCGGAATAGAATTGTGCAGATTATTAAGGGAAAATGTTGAAACGAAACATATTCCGGTAATTATGTTGACGGTGGAATCCACCGAAACCGATAAGGTTATAGGGTTCGGTGTCGGAGCAGATGATTATATAACAAAACCGTTCAGCAACAGAGAGCTTGTCGCAAGAGTAAGAGCGCTGCTTAGAAGAGTGTCAAGAATAGAAGATAAAACCGTTAACATAGAAACGGATGGTCTTGTCATGAATCTTGAAGCAAGAACCGTGGCCATAAAAGGAAAAGAAATTAAGTTAAGGCCTAAAGAGTTTGATTTGTTGTATATGTTTTTGCTTAAGCCTAATGTTGTTTTAAACAGAGAATATATTTTGGAAAATGTGTTTGATTATAATATAGGCGTCACTACAAGGACGATAGATACACATATAAAAAATTTAAGACAGGCACTCGGTTCTTGGGGCGACAGAATAAATACAATTTTCGGAAGAGGATTTAAATTTGTTCCGGATGTTAAGAAAAAGTAAAAAGTTTTGTATAATAACAAGTATCTGGTAAAAGATTTTTAAAATAAAAATTAAGGATATATTAAAAGATGTATAAAAAAATAACAGCTTTTGTTCTTGCAGTAAGTTTTGTTTTATTACCTTTCCAAAATCTTTATGCTACCGGTAAAGTTTTTATGTTAAATCCTGATCCGGTAACATCAGCTATGGGTGATTCCGGTGTTGCATTAATGTCTTCTTACGGAACAGGGGCAAATATAAACCCTGCTTCAACTGTAGGCGTGTACAGAACGGTTGCAACTTTGGCAGTATCGAATATAACCGGTAATATACAATATGATTACGGAAGTATTGCTTTTTTAAGTTCTATCGGAGTGTTCAGTGCATCGGTTATGTATGTGGATTACGAGACAGGAGATTATTTTGATAATTTGGGTAGAGATATAAGCTTGGGGCCAAGTTATGATATAGCGGCAATATTGAATTATTCGTTACCTTTAAAAAGATTTCTTCCCACTTTTATAGATTACGGCGGAATAGGTGCAAATTTGAAATTTATAAGAAGTTCTTTGGCCGATTATATTTCCGAATCTTTTGCTTTTGATATCGGAGGTCTTGTTGCAATTCCTACATTGAAACATTTAAGTTTTGGTTTTGCTTTAAAAAATTTCGGGACAAACCAAAAATATGTTAAAGAAACATTTAATTTACCGAGAATGCTTACTTTAGGTTTAGGTTTTTCTTACGAAGATTTTTATAATTTGAAAATTGCATTGGATTTTAACGATATGCAGGAATATGAAGATTTTACAAGTATAGGACTTTCTTTCAATCCTGTATATTTTTTAGCTTTTAGGTTCGGTTTAAAGCTGGGCGGGGATTCAATATTTAATAACTTTAGAACAGGTGTAGGTGTGCAATTCAAAGGAGTTAATTTTGATTATGCATTTATTCCTACATCCGATTTAAATGCTACTCACCAATTCAGTTTAAGTGCCGCATTCGGCAATTTTTCCGACCAAAAAAGAGCTTATGAATATTATTTAAATAATCATTTCAGAGAAGCCGAAGCAAGTTTTTATGCTAAAGATTTTGTAAAAGCAAGAGAACAGTTTGATGATATATTGGCTGTTTATCCGGACCATACTCCCTCGCAGGAATACTTGAGAAAAACAATAGATGAACTTTCAAAAATAGATGACTATAATTTAGATAAAGTAAACAAATATATGAGAAAAGCCGAAAAAGCATTGGCTAAAAACAATATTGTGACCGCAGATAAATATTACAGGAAAGCATTGGACCTTGATCCTACAAACAAAACGGCAAAGTATGGTATAGAAAAAGGTGAAGTTGCAACTCATAATGTTAAAGTCGAACAGGCAAGAGCTGAAAACAGTGAAAGAATAGAACATTTGTGGTCGAGATATGAAAAGTTTTATAAAAAAGGCGATTTGGTTAGAGCAAGAGATTCTTTAAAATATTTGCTTGATATAGATTCAGAAAACGGTCTTGCAAACGAAAAAATTGTAGAGTTGGATAATCAATTGGCAAAAGTTGCTTCCGATAAAGCAACCGAACTTTATAATGAAGGTTTGAAATATTATAAGGCCGGTAATTATGATGAGGCAATAAAATATTTTGAAGCTGTTGCCGTTGCGGCTCCTCACAGACTTGATATTCAGGATTTAATCAGTAAAGCTCAAAAGAATGTTCAGGAAATTGCAGAAGCCGAAAGACTTTCCGCTTTGGAACAAGAACAGAACAAAGTCAGAGATCAACTTTATGCCGCTTATGATGCCGGTTTGAAATATTATCAAAAAGGTAAACTCGAACAGGCAATTCCGGAATTTAAGAAAGCAAGTGCTATTGCCGAAAAATATGAGTTTGAAGAATATTATAAAAATTCTAAAAATTATATATCAAGAATCAGTGCAAATCTTTCGGAAAAATATTATAAGAAAGGATTTGCCGCATTTAGAAAGAACGATTTTGAAGGTGCTGCAAGCTTATATAAAAAATCTTTGGAATATAATCCCGGTAATACGTCCGCTCAGTTTGAACTTGAGAGAGTTGCGGATCAGGTAGCACAAACTTTTTATGAAAAAGGTATGGCTGCATACAGTAAAAACGAAATGGAAAAAGCAAGAGAATATTATAGAAAAGCATTATATTACAGACCTAACAAAATTGAAGTTCAAAGAGCTTTGGAAAGAATAAGATTTTAAAGAGATTCTTTATGATGATAAAAAAATGTTTGGTATTATTTTTATTAGTGTTGTTGTGTATGCCTGTATATGCCAGAAAGGATAAGTTAAAAGTTTATCCTAATCCGTGGATTCCTGAATCCGGCAAGTCTCTTTATACTGACAGAGGGGATGAAATGAAACATGGTGCTTATACTGCCGACGGTTGGATAAAGTTTGAAGGTGTTAATGCCGGGAATACTGATAATGATAATTACGGCGGAACTTTAAGAATTTATGATATTACAGGACACCTTATAAGGTATAAAAGTTGGACAATAGGAGAAGAATGTAATATTCCTTTGCCTAAAACAAGTGATGAATGGATTAACCCTAAACATCCTCAACCACCGCATCCCAAACCCAAAGATTATACAAGAGAACGACATATAGTTCATTGGGACGGCAGGAACAATGATAATGACCATGTTGAAAGCGGTGTATATATTTGGATTATCACTGAAGATGACGGCAGTAAATACGATGGTAAAGTTGTTGTTGTAAGATAGTATAATAAGGTATAAAATAAAAAAGTAGTTGACTTTTATTTACTTTTTATATAAAATCTCTTAAACTCTCTATTTTGAGAGTTGTTCTTTTTTTAGTGTTTTTAAAAAAGTTGTGGGGGTGTCGCATAGCGGTCTAGTGCAGCAGACTGTAAATCTGCCGGACTTTGTCCTTCGGTGGTTCAAATCCATCCGCCCCCATTTACTGTGCGGGAGTAGCACAGTGGTAGTGCTCCAGCCTTCCAAGCTGGCCATGCGGGTTCGATTCCCGTCTCCCGCTCTTTTTATTTCTATCTGAGTTTGCCGAGGTGGCTCAGTGGTAGAGCACCTCCTTGGTAAGGAGGTGGTCGTGGGTTCAATTCCCATCCTCGGCTTATTTTTATATTAAAGTTAGTACCAATAAAATTGGGAGGAAGAATAAAATGGCAAAAGAAAAATTTGACAGATCAAAGCCACATGTAAACGTAGGAACAATAGGACACGTTGACCACGGTAAAACAACCTTAACAGCAGCAATAACAAAGGTATTGGGAGATCAAGGATTAGCAGAATATATACCTTACGATACAGTAGCAAAAGCATCAGAATCACAAGGAAGAAGAGACGATACAAAGATTGTTACAATTGCAGTAAGCCACGTAGAATATTCAACAAAGAACAGACATTATGCACATATCGATTGTCCGGGACATGCTGATTATGTTAAGAACATGATCACCGGAGCAGCCCAGATGGATGGAGCAATCTTGGTAGTAAGTGCATTAGACGGACCGATGCCACAAACCAGAGAACATATATTGTTGGCAAGACAAGTAAA
>JAEEGI010012760.1_pt1 | contig 17906 bp, 9 predicted proteins | sample 8958751 | NCBI WGS metagenome assembly JAEEGI01 (sample SAMN16246545, study PRJNA631951) | gut metagenome | biome: gut microbiome; feature: rumen; material: KS-attached | host: Bos | place: Iran: Karaj | collected 2018-10 | reverse complement strand
ATATAATGCCTTTCATTACTCTTTCTTTATCGTAAAATATTTTATAATTTCACACTATTTTCTAAAATGTCTTAGGTTTTGTCATTTTTCTTAATTAAAAAATATTCAAAAATACATATAAATACAAATTATTTAAAAAGAATTTTTTTTAAAATTAAATTTTAATGACTCAACTTCTTTTAGATGATAATTTTGAGCAAAATATGAATGAATCAGGAGAAGAAATTGATGTTAATAATGATAATATATTCAATTATAAAGGTTATTTTCTTGAAAATGAAGAGGAAGAAGAAGAAGAAGAACAAAAATATTTTGAATATGGAGCACATTTTCCTTATAAGTATTTATATCAAAAATTAGAAATATTAAAAGAAGAAAGAGAAGAAGAAGAAAAAAAATTAAAAAAAGAAAAAATAGAAAAAGAAGAGAATAAAGATAATACTTTCCAAAATATTTTTAATTGTTTTAATGGAAGTAAAGGCAAATCAAGAAATAGAAATAATAATAATAATGAAAAAAAAAATGGTTTTACTTTTATCCCTCAAAATGATAAAAAAGAAAATGAAAAAAATAATAATATTATAGAAGAAAGTAAAGTTAAAGAACATAACGCTTCTTCAAATATTGTTAACAACAAACATAAAGAAAGAACTTTTGAAAATAATAAAATTAAAAATGAAAATGTAAATTTATATAATTCATTTGCTTCAAAATTAAAAATAAATAAACATTTAAATTATAGTAAAAAAGAAGATGAAGACAATTTAAAAATTAATTCTAAAACTACTTCTACAAATTCAAAAAAAATAAAATCAATTCAATTATCAAGAGAACATTTAAATCAAGTATTTAATTCTTCACAACAAAAGAATAAATTGGAAAAGAAAATCAAAAATAAAGAAAACAATTTGAAAAAATTAAATGATTCAAAAAATAAAGATTTATCATCATCATACCATCATAATAGTAATTATAATCTAAATAATATCCAAAATAAATTAATCACAGGTTCATTAAATAATATTGTTTCAAGTTATAAAAATAAAAATAATATCAACTTCAGCCCTTCAATAAGTTCAAATACGAAAAAAATAAGTCAAAAAATTGAAAAAAGAAATAATAATAATAATCAATTTAGTAGAAATTCTAATTTTCTGAAAAATCCAAATAATACTAAAAATATAGTAAATAAAATAATAGATTTACCTTTAAAAGTAACCTCAGAACAATTTAAAAAAAATTTAACAATATCTACTGAAAATAAAAATAAAAATAATTTTCAGGATGTTTTACTTTCAATGACAAATAATCCTTTTAATAAAAGTAGAAATAAAAATTCAATTAATAATAATTTAACAACTACAAAAAGTAATCTTATCACAGATAGAGAACAAAACAGTCAAAATTTAACTCAACAAAACTTTCATTCAAATAATAATTATAACGGTTTTAATAAATCAAATAATAGCAATTTACTTCAAACACAACCTGTTTTTTCTCAAAAGAAAAAAATAAATATTAAAAATGATAATAAAATAACCATAAATCGTAATTATCAAATCAAAAATAAATTTAATTGTTCAAATAATAATAAATCAAAAGGTTTTTTTAATGTTAAAATAAATTTATGTCAAAAAAGTAAAAATAAAATATTGGATGAAATTAAGAAAACAATAACAACAAATAATATAATATTTAAACCTAAAAAATCTCCGAATTTAAGTAAAAAACAACATGAAATAAAAAATCAAAATAATAAATTAAATAAAATACAACAATCAATTACCAGAAATAGAGTAACAACATCAAAATATAATTCAAAAACTATAACAAGTAATTTATATAATCATCAGAAAAATTCAAATCAAAATTCAAATAATATTAATATTAATATAAATATTAATAACAATAATAAAATTATTTATAATAAAATAATTGAAATGACAAATAAGATAAGTAAAAATAATAATCGAGGTAAAATATTTTTTCATTTTTTTATTAGATAGTTCAAATACTAGAAGTCTTTCAAAAAAAGATGTATCAAGAAATGAAAAAAATTCATCAAAAATAAGTAATTCTGTTATAAATCATAAAAAACCAAATAAAATAAATCCTAATTCAAAAAAAACTAATTATCACTCAAATAATCCAAAATCAAAATCCAATACAGGAATGACTTCTTCTAAAACAAAAATTATCCCTTAAATTAAGATTAAAAATTTATAACTATATTAAAATAAGTAAATTAATCTTTACTATTATAATAATAAAATTTAATATTCTAATATTTAACTTTTTTAATTTAATAATGTTATATAAATTATTTTAGTAAAAAAATTAGTAAATAAGAGTAAAAAATGGAAAAAAATTTATATCTTCTTCAATATGTATATTAATTTAATTATATTTTTTGAAAATGAGTTTTTTTTGGACTATGTTTTGAGAAAAACTAATTTTTTTGAATGGAGTTCAATAGAAGTATATACCCTTCAAAATCATTGGTAGATTAATGATATAATTAAAAAATAATTTAAATTATAAAAGGTAATCTTCAACAAACTTCAACTATTATTTTTATTATCAATCTGAAAAACGATTTCACAAAAATCATTTAATAAATTATTATTTCTGATCCATTTAATTCTGACTTTTTTATTCTTTTAAAATTTATTTCATTCCTAATTAAAGAATTTTGACATAAATAAACAATAATAATCTGCAGTTTATCAACATTTTTTTTCAATTAAATTATGTGATTTCAAAATCATTATCATTTTTATCAAATAATTTTTTCTACATAGAACTATGACTTCAATTTTCATCTGATTTTTGATTTTTTCTATTGAAAGAATGATTCATAATAATATATATATAAGATTAACCAACCTCATTATTATTTATATTTAAATTAAATTTATATAATTAATTGCAAATATAATTATTTTATTTATATAATTTATTTGTTTAAATTATAATAAATGATATAAATGTAAAACAAATTTTAACAATAATGAAAATGTAATAAAAATTTAAAATATTATATAAATAAATTTTGATAAATTATATTAAAAAAATATATTCAAGATTAAATAATCTTTTCCATTTAATGTTTCTTTAAAAATTAAAAATAACTCAAAAATATTAAATGTTATATTCGTTTCAAATTCTACCATAAATAACCTTTTTTCATTTTACAAAAAAAATGAGTTTAAACAATTCTTTTCTGAAAGAATCAATTATACAAAAAAAAAGAATTCATTGTCTTGAATGTTCAAAAACACCATTAATATATTTACAATATATCAACAATGAACCTATAATATGTTACAAATGTCAAGAAGCTCACAAAGGAAAAATTCCTTTATCAAAATTTTTAGAAAATTCACAAAATATGAAAAATGAAATTATTTGTTCAAGATGTGGGCAATTATTAGAAGAAAGTTGTTATTGTTGTTTAAATTGTTTATGGATAACATGTGAAAAGTGTAAAAATATTCATGACAAAGAAAAAAACCATAATTCTTTAGAATCAGTTGTTGAAAGTGAATTTTTATGTAGTTATCATTATACTAGTTTTTTTGCTTATTGTCTCAAATGTAAAAAAAATATTTGTACATATTGTAAAAGCCATTCAGACCATGAAAAATTTATTTTTTTTGATAATTTTTTTCAAAAAACACAATTAGAAAAATTTACCTATTTAATTAATAATGCAAAAAAATTTATTAATAGATTAAATGAACTCCAAATTCAAATGGAAAATTTTTATAAGAAACAAATTTTAATTTGCAATAAAATTTTTAATTCTTTTAAAAAAATTAATGAAGAAGAAATTAAATTATGTGAAATATTATTTGATAATTATCTTTACAAATATGAAACACATACAATAACTTATCCGGTAATAAAAAATATAGAAAATATTTTTAGATTTAAATATGAAAATTTAAATTTGAATTACTCTATTAATTCAATTACTTCTGAAAAAATTTTGAATTATTTTAACAATATTGGAAATAGTATTTTACAAGAATACGGAAATTTAAAAGAATTTGAAGGAATTGAAATTACTAAAAATTTAAATGAAAAAACTAATTTAGAAAGTGAGAATAAAAAAAGTAGTTTAGAAATAGATAATAATAAAGAAAAAGAGGAAAGAGAAAATAATTATTCTTATCAAGGTAAAGATAATATGACAAATTCTAAAAAAAATTATGAGAAAAACTTAAAAAATTATGAAGGGAAAAGTGATAAAAGGGAAATTGATAAAAAAAAATGTGAAAAAGAAAAAGATAAGAAAAGCTTTGGAAGAGAAAATAATAAAATACAATTTGAAAGAGATTTTCCCAAAAAAGATTTTGATGAAAAAGAAAGAAATATTGAAAAAAAAAGTAATATTACAAGTTTAGAAAGACAGAAAAATTTACAAAAACAAAATATTATGGATTTGAATATTATAAACGAAAGAAAGAATAAGGAAAAAGGTTTTGAACATAAGGAAAGTAATAACATAACAAGCGTTAAAAAAGGCAATAATAAAATAATTTTTAAAATGGAAAAAAATAAATTATGTTTAGAAAATAATAATAATTGTAAAAAAGACAACCACAAAAAATATGAAACAAATGTAAATGAAAATAATAAATTTAAAAATAAAAATAATAATAATAATGTAGATATAAAAAATGAAAAAAATAAAATACCAATTAAAGAAAAAAATAATGAAAATAATCTAAAAAAAGAAAATGAATGTAAAAATTTAGAACAAAAAAATAATAATAATGAAAAACAAAAAGAAATTAAAACACAAAATAAAGAAATAAAAAATAATTTTATAAATCAATTAGCATCTATTTCCCGTATTTCAAAAATAAATGAAAATAACTTTTCAAAAACTCAAGATGATGAATCAGCAATATATCTTGAAAATTGTTTAAAAATAATGTCATTTGAAAAAAAAGATTCCAAAAAATATTCTAATTTTGAGAATTCAACTATAACTGAATATTCAAATTCAAACATAGAAGATTTAAACAATAAACAAATAAACAATTTCCAAAAAACTGAAAAAATAAAAAATATTAAAGATTTAAACCAAAAAAATTTACTTTTTGAAGAAGGAAAAACACAATCAAATAATTCATTATTAATTCAAAGTGTATCAGATATAGAAACTCAAGTTTTATCATCAGAACTAAATAAATCAAGTACAAAAAATACAATATCTACTTCAGAATCAAGAATACAAAATAGAGATATAAGTGAAGGATATTTAATAAAAAAATATAATGAATTAATTCAAAAAATACCTCCTTTAGATTATAATTTAAAATTGGAAACAAGATTTTTAAAAGAATCTAAAAATGATAGATATTATGGTGAAATTTCAGGAAAAAAAAAATTTGGAAGAGGAATATGGTATGTTGATGGTGGATTATATGAAGGTTATTTTTATAATGATGAAGCTAATGGTTATGGTACATATACTAATTCAAATGGAGATTTTTTTCAAGGAGAATGGGAGAATTCTAAGAAAAAAAAAGGAAAAGAAATTTTTTTTAATGGTGAAATTTTTGAAGGTGAATATAAAAATGATCATTTTTATTTTGGAACTTTTAAAAATTTAAATGGAGATATTTATGAAGGACAATTTAAAAATAATAAAAAAAATGGTAAAGGAGTTTTAATTGTTAAACAGAATGATAAAGAAACTATTTATGAAGGTGAATGGAATAATGGAGAATTAAATGGAAGTTGTATTATTAAATATTCTTCAGGAAATATTGATGAAGTTTATTATGAAAATGGAATTTTATCTAAAACAAAAAAAAAATTTAACATTCACACAAAAAATTGGGCTTGAAATGAGTTGATTATTTTTAAAAATGTATTTTTTTAGCAGAAGTAAATATATATATAAATAGATAATAAATAATAAATTATTTTTTTAATTTTATTATTTATTGTATTATTAGAAAAATTTATACCGAATGACTTTTGGTTCAAATACTTTTTTCAAATAAAAAATTCATTTTTATTTTATTCATTTGTTTTAAACAGAAGGAAGATTCAATAAGAAAAGATATTTGAGAAATATTTAAATTTGAATTGAAGGATTAATCTTAAATATTTTTATTTCCAGAAAAGTGGTGATTTGCATACTTCTTTGATAAATAAACATAGATAATTCAATAATTTGAAAATAAGCAATACAACATAAACAAAACAATATATCTTTTTCCCTTGAAAAATATAAACTTACTAATAAAAGAACACTAACTAAAATGATAAAAAAATTCCCTTTAATAATATCTTCAGTCACTATTCTAATTTGTAAATCCATAGTGATTCTTGCAAATAATAAACACATACAAATAAAAATAATTCCTTTATAATTAATATAAAATCTTTTTCTAAAAATAAAAACAATAATAGGAAAAACTAATACTATATAAAAATATATCCAATCAAGAAAAATTTTAAAACAATCAACTAAGCTTTTTTGTTTATAAGTATGTAAAAATAAATTATAAACACAAGAAATTCCACCTAATAAAGAAATAACTCCTATGATTTTTGAAAAAGTTATGTTAAAATAAATTTTAGTTTTAAGCCAATTTTGTCCAAAAACTCCACAGAAAAAACCAAATAAACTAACAACTAAATTTCCTTCATCAGTAGCATTAATTACAGGAAAATGTAATTCTCCAATTTTATATTCTTCATAAGTCATAGCATAAAAACCTAAAATTAAACCAAAAAAAATCGAGATTGAAAAAATACTATTATTCCCTACTAAACTTAAATGAGTTAAATTAAAACAAGTAAAACAATTTGTAAAAATATCACAACCATGATCTACTAACATTCCAAAAGGTGAAGAAGATCCTGTTCTTCTTGCTTGTTTTCCATCTAAATTATCTAATAATAAATATAAAAATTGTGTTATTCCTATTATAATACAAGTTGATGACTTTAATCTTTTTGAAAAATCAAATCCTGCATCAAAATATGTAATGATTGCTGCTATTACATTCATTAATAATGAAAATAATGTTATTATATTTGGAGCTAAAGATATTGGGAAATAATTTACTACTTTATTTAAACAAGGGGACATACATTTATTATATAAATAAGACTCATCTGTTGATTTATATTGGAATTCTTTCATTTTTTTTAAATTTTCTTCAGGAATCGGAGTTATTTGGAACCACATTCTTTTTAATAATTTTTAATTTTTATTTTGATAATAGAGAATTTAGATTATTAAAGGGGTTGTTTAGGGATTTTGAATTTCTTTTTTTATAAAGTTTTATTAATATTTTGTTATATTTAGATGTATGTCAACATTGAAAGTAGACAATTAAAATTTAAAAAATAACTTTTCAAGCATAATTTATGGAAAAATAAATTTTTTTGGTAAATGAAACGGCCGTTTGATTTTTCATTTAAATTTAATAACAATGATTAATTCTTTTATTTTTTGATAAATAATTTATTTCAGAAATAATAATTTTTGATTCAATTATGAAATAAAATTATTTAAATTATTTATTTAAAATTTATTATTTTTTTTATAAAATTTATTTATATAATGTGTTTCTATATGATTATATTTATTATCAATATGCTTTATGTTATTCAATTACAATTATTAACTGATTTATTATAATTTTATTTATTTTTTATTAGAAATAATGAGAAATTGAATTTTTATAAGTTTTTTTCATAATATTAGAATAGGCATATTTATTTTTTTTTCTTTTTATTCTCTTTGTTTTTGAGTTTTATGATATTTTATTAATTTTTTTCTAAATAATAATTAGTTTTTATAATTGAAGATGTTTTAACTATTCCTTTTTTTTTCCATTTTTTTTTTAAATCTTTTTTTATATCACACTCAATTTTAATTTCAAATATGTTTTCATTATTTTCACTCTTGAAATTTTGTTATCATAAATTTTTGATTTTTTTCTTACCTATCATTTTTAACAGATTTATTTATTACTATAGATTATTTTTTATTGAATCAATATTTTTTAAACTTTTGTTTGAATGGTCATTTTTATTTTAAATTCATTAATTGTTGTTTTAGATTTAATATACTTGATTTGTAATCTCCATTCTGTTTCTTGAATTATTATAATATTGTTTTTTTCCTCATTCTACCTTTTCAAAATTTTTTCTTTGATTTAAATTATCATTTTTATTTTTCATTTTTTTAATGTTTCTTTAGTTCATATAATAATTTTTTTAGTATTAATAATAATTCTATATATTCAAAATTTTCATTTTTATATTATGAAGAGCATTTGAAATTAATATTAATAATAAAATTGATGATTTAATTCAATAATATATTATTTTAATCTAAAACAGAATTTTAATAATAAAATAAAAAAACAATGTCTTCGTTAGTAAAAGCAGGAGGTTTAATAATGGAAAATAATAAAAATATGGTAAAATCAATTTCAATAAGAAGTAAAAATAGTAATGTTTCAAATTTATTAAATTCAGTTAATGAATCTCAATTTTCAAGAGAATCATTTAAAGAAAATTTTAAAATTTATGGTCAAAAGTCATATATAACTGAAGCAAATAAAATAATGAAAGAAAGAATGAAAAATAAAGGAAATGCAATAACATCAAAACATAGAATGAGGAATTTAGTAATGAATGATACAAGAGATATTTGTTTAAAGAATTATTTAATAGGATTGTTAAAAGAATCTAGAACAGATTTAAATGAAAAAGAGAAAAATATAACAAAAGCATTAAGAGATAGTGAAAATAGATTAGATACAGATTATAGGAATTTCATTGATTTTGTTGAAGGAACTAAAAAAAAACAAAAAAAAGAAGAAGAAGAATTAGTAAGATTAAAAACATTACATGAAGAAAAAGAGAATTTATATAAAAAAGAATGTATAGAAAATAAAAAATTATATGAAGAATTAGAAAAAACAGTTAAAATGATATGCTTATTAAAATCATATGGTAGTTTTGTTCACAGAGTTTTAAATATGAATTTTGAATTAGATAATATTCCTGATATTGATCCTAGAGAAAGAAATTTTGAAAGTGTAGCAAATACTTTATTAAAAAAATTTAATATTATGAATAGTAATAAAAAAATTGATGAATTATTAGAAGATGATAATTTTATGATGATGAAATTTAATGATTATGAAATTAAAGTAGTTAAAGAATTAGAAAAAAAAGAAGTTTTATATAAAAATCAAGTAAATTTAACTGATAATTACAATGAAGAAATTGAAGAATTAAAAAGAAGATATGATGATTGTTTAGAGGAATCCAAAAGTTATGAAAATGAAAAAAAAGAAATTCAAAATCAAATAAATAAATTAAAACCACATAAAGATTCAGATTTAAATCAATATTTAGATTATATAGTAGAATTAGGTTTAGCAACAGGAGATTTAAATAATAGATTAAAAGGAAAAAAAAATTTTCTGGATTTATTAAGCTTCACAAAAGAAACTTTATTAGCAATTGAAAGAAAAGAATTGGCAGTTAATGAATATATTGCAGAAATAGAAGATATTGAAGAAAATGGTGATAAGCAATTAATTCATGATGTTGAATTAGATAGAAAAAGAACTAATAAAAGGGAAAAACAATTACAAATTAAACAAAAACAAGATGAAATTGAAAATATGAAAAGACAAAGAGCTGTTGATAGAGCTCAAAGAGTTGTTATAATTGGAAGAAAAGTTCCTAAGGAATATCCAATTATTAAAGGTAAGAAAAAGAAAAATAGTGATAAAAAAAACCAAGAAGATGATGATTATGGGATGTTATATTATTCTTCTGATGAAAATGAAAATTAAAACTTAAAATTTCTCATTATATTTCTATAAAATAAATTCAAATATTAATTAATTCAAATATAATAATTAATTTCAAAAATTATAAAATATATTCTTATAATCATAATAATAATTAGATAACAATAATATTAATCTTTTTTATAATTATTTTTACCTTTTTCATTTCATATAACATCAACTTTATTTTTATTCAATTGATATAATAAACTCATCATATTATTACGATTAAATATTATTTTCTTAATTAAAAACTTTTAAATTTATATAAAAAATTTCTTTATTAATAGTATATTCTTACTTCTAATCAAAATCACCTTGCCCATTTCCTGCTACTTTTGTTATCTTTCCATATAATTCTTATATTTTGTTATATTATACAATTTTTTATCAAACATGTGAAAAGCATTTATTTTCTTTTCTCTTTCATATAATAAATCATCCTATATTTGTAAATTTATTAAAATAAAAATTAAAAAAGTTAATGGATAATGAAAGAACAAATGAGAATAATTTTAGTAGAAATTCTGAATTAAGTTTCCCAAAAAATCATTTCAAAATATTAAATTTTCATACATCCACAATTTTACATTTATGCCAATTAAAAGATGGAAGATTAGTTTCATGTGCGTTTGATGGATTACTGACTATTTATAATAAAAATTCTTTTGAACTTGAATTATCAATAAAAGAACATTTTGGTCCTATTCGTTCAATTGTTCAATTAAATGATGAAAGAATAATAACGTGTTCTCAAGATAAAACAATGAAAATCATTAAATTAATTGGAAAAGATAAATATGAAATTGAACAAACATTAACTGGACATAAAGATTGGGTAATAAATGTAATTGAAATTAAAGAAAATGAATTAATTTCAATTTCAAAAGATCCTACAATGAAAGTATGGATAATAAATAATCAAAATAAATTTGAATGTATCACAAATATAAGTTTAGAGGATTCATTCAAAAATATTATAAAAATAAATGAAAAAGAATTTGCGATTTCTTCTTGCTATTATAAGAATATAAAATTTTGGAATTCAATTAATTATACATATATCATATCTATTGAAGATATTATAATTGTAGAGCCAATTAGAATAATGTGTATGTTAAATGATGATATACTAAGTGTTGGAGGAAGTCAAGGAAGAGGATTTTATTTAATTAAAATATCTACTCATCAATTAATTAAAAAAATTATTGGCCCCTATTCAATATCTTCTATTGTTAAATGTAGAGATGGTTTAATTTTATGCGCAGTTTGGGAAAATAAAAATTATTCTATTGTAAAATATAAATATGAAAATCAAAATTTGATAAAAATATTTGAAAAAGAAAAGGCTCATATAAGATATATTTGGTCATGTATTGAATTAAATGAAAAAATATTAGCTTCAGGAGGAGAAGATAATTTAATTAAATTATGGAAATGACTACATTAAATAATATTTCATATTAAGAAAAATGATTAAAATCAGAAAACCACAAAAAATTATTTAAATCATTATCCAACATTATATTTTATTATATATATTCTAATTTTTCAAGTAAATTAATATTATTTATAAATAAGTAAAAATATAAGAATTTTAGATTTAGATTATAAAATTCTTGTAAAAAATAAAAAAATCGAATAAATACCTATAATATAACATTACTAAATTATTGAATATTAATATTGTAATAATAATAGATTAGCAACAAATGGATTTAATAAATAGAAAGAGTAAATTATCATAAATATGTTTAAAATAAAATTGGAGATAAAAAATAAAATTATGGTTTAAAGAAACTAATAAATGTATATTCAATTTAATTATATACAAATAATTTAAAGCATTTAAATTATTCGATATAAAAAAAAGACTACAATTCTTCTTCGTTTGACAATAATTTTTTATATAATCTATCCATCAAAATAGCACCAAGAGGTGCAGTGATTATTATAGCTATAACAGCAGCAGTTAAAACAATAACTCCACAACTTAATCCTTCAGCAAGAGCAATTCCTCCAATAGAAGCTTGAACTGTTGCTTTAGGTAAATATGAAATAATAATAAATATTCTTTCTTTAAATGTAAATTCAGTTCTAATAACACAACATATTACACCAATTGATCTTATAATTAAAGCAATAAAAACAAGGCCAATTATAATTGCACCATTTTTTGAAAAAGCATAATCAATATCTGTAGCACAACCAACAAGAGAAAATAATAATATTTCAAATCCTCCCCATAATGAATTATATGACAATTGAATTTCTTTTGCTTCATCTTTTTGAAATATAGAAATAATTAAAGCCATTACAATAATTCCAAGTAAAGCAGATATACTAAACCATTTTTTTAATTCATTTTCTAAATCAATCATTCCAAAAGAAAGTCCAAGAATTAAAATAACATTAGTAATAACATTTAATTTAAGTTTTCTAATAATAAAAACCATTAAAAATCCAATAGCAATCCCTAAAGCAATTCCAGTAACAATACTAATAGGGATTTGAGCGATAGTCCATAAACTAAATGTATTTTTAGAAACTAACTTTTTAAAAGAATAAAAGAGAACAATAACAAAAATATCATCACAAGAAGAACCAGCTAAAATTAATTCAGGGACATTATGTTTTTTCCCATAACCACCTTCAATTAATATGATCATTCTAGGAACTACAACTGCAGGTGAAACTGCCGCAAGTACACTACCTAAAAGTAAAGCTTCAATATAATTAATATCTAATAATAAAGGACCAAAAATTGCTACTGCTACTATTTCAAAACATGCAGGAAGAAAACACATTAATATTGCTGATCTTCCTATTTGTTTTAAATTATTTAAATCTAGAGATAAACCTGATCTTGTTAATATAATTATTAGTGCTATTTGTCTTAAATTTGATGATATATTTAATAAGGATTCTGATACTATTTTTAATACTGATGGTCCAATTATTATACCGAGGATTATATACCATATTAGTTTGGGTAGTTTAATTTTGTCAAAAATTAACCCGATAATTACTCCTGGGATAAAAATCAGAAATAAACTTAGAAACATTTTATAGTTTTTAATTTATTATATTTTTAGTCATGAATTTTATTTTTACTTATAATTTTATTATTTTATTTTCAGTTTTTAAAAATAAATATTTATGATTTGGATTAATTCTTTTTTACGAATATATTTGATGATTATTCGAATTAATTGTTTATATATGCTTTGTTTGAATATTTATTTTTAATAAATTTAAATGACGAAACTCTTAAATTATACTAAACTTACATAAAAAAACTTTTATTGTTTATTTTTTTGAAATTTTTAATTTTTCAATGAATGTTATTTTTTTCAAACTTATGATTAATCAAATTTTTTTTCAAATATTATTATTCAATTAATAGAAGTAATAATTTTCAATATATATGAATTGATTCAATATATTTAAATGAAATATTAATGAAAATTTCAATTGAGAGAGATTAAACAAATAATAAATTCATTTAATTAAAAATAAAAATTAAAATAAATTTAATTTATTTAAACAAAATAATAAGTACATTTTTTATTTTTGTTTACCCTTAAATTTTCATTCAAAAAATTAAATAATTTTTATTAGAGTAAATAACTTTTCAACATAGAAAGACTAAAGATTTAAAAAATAAATCAAAAAGATAAGTTATTTCCTATTTATCATTTAATTCATGAACCTTAGTTTATTTAAGGAAACCATAAAACTTGTTATGGTTAGTAATAATTTAAAAATATTTCTGTTATTAATTTTTATATAAAAAATTAAATTAATATTTTTATTTATTTAATAAAAATAATAATGTCTAGTGATAATCCTCCTTCAATATATTATTTTTTAATAGCCAATCAAATAAATGGGAAAGAAATTGGTACTTTTTTGGATAATTCAGACACAAGAAATAATATTAATGATTTCAATCAAATAATAGCAACATCAAAAGATCTTTTGCATTCTAATAATTCTTCTTTAAAAGGAAAAAAAAATAAATATACTCTTGAATTTCATAATATTTATTATATGATAACTTCCTCGGATACTTTTTATTTAGCTGCAGTAAGAAAAAACTCTTTATATTGTAAACAAGAAAATTTAATTTTTGAATTAATGGAAGATATTGATCATCAAGGTATAAAAAAATTAGTTGATAAAAATGGAGAATTAACAAATGTAGGGAAACAAAATCTCAAATTTTCAATTGAAAAATATACAGAATCAAATAAATCAAAATTAACTTCTTTTAACAACAATAATGAATTATTTGAAAATACTTCAAATTCAAATGAAAACAATAAACCTAATAAGATTACTATGGTTACTTCACAAATTAATGAAATTAAAAAAGATGTTAAATCCAGTTTAAAAAATATGATTACAAATATTTCAGATATGGAAGAATTAGATAGTAAGTCTTTAAAAATTAAAGAACAATCTTATAAATTCCAACAAGATTCATTGAATTTAGAAAGAAAATTAAAATGGCAAAATTTAAGAAATAAAATTATTATTGGTCTAATAATCTTATTTATAATTATTATAATATATGTTTTGATTTAATTTAATTTTACATAAAGACCTTAAATAAAGATTTTAAAATTCAAATTTTTTTTACCTTTTTTTAAATCTTTCTATATATAAAATTAAATTAAATTTTTAAAAAAAAAACTTACAAATGTAAAAAAACAAATTTATAAAAAAAAATTCAATTCAAATCTTAATTAAAATAAACATAAAAAAATTAAATTCAATTCTTTAGATAAAAACTTCAAATTAGAAATCAGGTATAATAATTTGTTCTAATATTAGTATATCTTAAAGAAAAATAGGTTCAGAAAATTTTATTTTTATTCCCTTATTTTTTTCAATATTTACTTCAAATTTATTTAAATGAATTTTAATAATTTATTTCTTGTGATTTTATATTACATAAATTACAAGAAATATACTTTTATTCTCCTTTAATATAGTTTTGTTTTATACCGTTTCTAATATAGGTAAAGATTTTTTTTCCTTCTTCTATTTTAATGATAGGTTTATTATTATATTTTATTTAATTATAAAAAATATTATAAAACAATTTTTTTAATAGACCTTTTTCTTAGTTCATAATTTTAATTTTTCCATCATAAATGTTTTTCTTATTTATTTTTTTATTTTTCTTTAATTCATTCTAAATTTTACTCTTTTGTTTTTGAACAATTTTTTTCCTTGAAATACTTTTTTGACAATTTGTTCTGTTTTTATATGCCTCTTTGTTAAATTACTTCTAATTTGAAAATTTATATTCAAGTTTCTTCTTTAAATTATTTATTTTTATTTTCAAATTTTGATTTCTTTTTTTTTTGACATATTCATTTTTAATTAAACTATTCGAAATCATTAATTCAGTAATTTGTTATTGAATGATATATAAGAATATTCTATATTTTTGGGATTTATTCAAAACTTTTGTTCCAAAGATATTTTTTTTACTCTAAATTTTAAATCTAAATTATAATTTGATTCATGTTTTACCCAAAAATTTTATCATTTTATAATTTGTTTTTCTTCTTTTTCAATTCTTTTTCTTTATTAATTTCACTTTTTTATTTTTATAATTATGATTAATTAATTTTGATATTTATTTAAATATAAATTCTATTTAAATCATAAACTTTTTTGAAACATTATTAATTATTTCATATAAATAAATAAATATTGTTTAATTATATTTTATGGATGAAAAATATTATATTGTAACTTCTCAAAACTTATAATGATTATTTTACAAAAATTAAATTTAATAATTGGTCAAAGACAATTTTGATAAATGATAATGGGGAAAGATTTATAAAATTTATTTCACAAACTTTCTTAAAGGAAAACAATCTAATAAATCAATTTTTTAAAATCTCAATTTATAAGAAAATATTCTATTTTTCCTTAAAATTTGTTTTTTTTTATTATTTTTTAATTGAATTTATTAAATGAAAATTTTTATAACTCTGTTTTTAAAATATTTAAACAAACATTAAATAATAAAATAATTTTTAATTTTTTTCAGCTTCATTTGTCTGTTGTTGTGCTTTAGCAGATCTAATAAATAATTCCATATTACTCCAAGTCGAAAGAAAATCATTAATAGAAGGATAAAAATTATCATCAAAATTTTTGAAATTTTCAATAAATCTTTTACAATATATTTTAATCATTTTTTTCAGTTCATAAATATTCATTTTATTTGCATAACCTAATTGATTAGAAAATAAAGTTAAATCTTTTGAATCTTTATAACACATTTTTTCAAAAGCATAAGCTTTATCTTTTATTAATTTGTCTTTATCAATGTTATGATCATCAGGATTTAATTCATATTTATTAATATCTTTTCCATTAAATATTTTCTCTTTTTTTGCATTTAATTTAGTTAATTCTGCAATATATTTTTGCTTTAATTCTTCTCTTCTATCAATTAATTCTGTATAAGCTTTTCCTTCTAAATTAATAAATTTAAAGAAATCTTTAACTAAATTTTTAGAAACACTATTTTGTTTTAATATAATTCTCCTCCAATTTTTATAAAAGAAACCCAATTCTTCATAAGTTTTTGTTATTGTTTGTTTCATTAATACTTTTGTATTTAACAAGTGTAATATATCAAAATTCTTTTGAATATCATTTAAATTATCTGCAGCTGCATTCATATTATTATAAAATAATTTCAAATTATAATTTAACTTTTCTAAAATTTGACTTTGTAACTTGAAATATTTATTGATATTAATAAAATATTTTTCATTTCCTTCATCATGACTTATAACTGCTTTTCCATCTAAAGTTTTATAATCTTCAACATACTCACTTGGTGTGATAGAAGAATATTCTTTCATTTTAGCATCAAATTTATTTCTATCTTCATAAGATAAAAATGAATATATAAATTCATTTGCTTTGAAACTTTCATTTTCAATAACTCCATTAATAAACAATTCTAAAAATTTCATTCTTTTTTTGATAAAATCCTTATCAAATCTTTTATTCCCCATTTTCTTATTTGGTAAAGGAGGAACATTAAACCCAGGATAAAATTTTATTAATAATTTTCTTAAAGTATCAAAATCAGAATATCTTCTTTGAACAGTCCAATTAAAAGGTAATGTTATTACATCATAAACAGTATAACTTTGTCCAAAAACTCCTTTATCCATTTCTTTAGGAGATGTTATTTGAATAGTAATTTTTTGTCCATTTAAATCATTTTTTTCTAATTTTCTGCATTCAATAATTGTCTCAGAAAATTTTTTTTGATTTTCAGTGACATCCATATTTTCCATTTTTTCTACTGTGTCTTTTCCAACTTCATTTGCTTCTACTTCTTTATTATTTTCATTTTTTTTTTGAGTTGAGATAAATTCTTCTACTATTATAGTTAATTCTTCTAATGACCAAGAATTTAAGTCATCCCCATTTTCTTTTTTTGAAAGGCAAAAATTTATAAAAGTTTGTTGGTCATAATTTTTATCTAAAATTTCTTTTTGAAGAAGTTCTTGTTTTGATTTTATTTCTTTGTCTTCATCTGTCATTTTTATTATATTTTATTATAGATTTTTTTTTGAAAAACATAAAATGTAATATTATATTTAATATTATTTATTGAAAATTTAGTATAAATGAGTATATTAATTTAAGCTTTTTTTGTTTACAAAAGTGGATTTTAAATATTGATTTTTTTTTAATTTATATTATGAAATAAATTTTGTTTATTAGTATAATAAAACCTTTTCTTTAATTATAGAATGTATTGTGTTACAAATCTATAATTATTTTCATAGAAAGAATTTACTTTGAATCCTAATTTTTGTTTATTATTTCCTTATTATTAATATTTTCCCCTTTATAAAAAATATTTTTGTTATTCTCTTTTATTGTTTACTTTTTTATTTAAATATATTATTCACTTTTTTATTTTAAATTTTTTAATTTCTTATTTTTTTTTTCCTCTTTTGTTTGGGGATTGGGGATTGGGGATTGGGGATTGGGGAT
>JAEEGI010012759.1_pt1 | contig 17908 bp, 15 predicted proteins | sample 8958751 | NCBI WGS metagenome assembly JAEEGI01 (sample SAMN16246545, study PRJNA631951) | gut metagenome | biome: gut microbiome; feature: rumen; material: KS-attached | host: Bos | place: Iran: Karaj | collected 2018-10 | reverse complement strand
ACAAGCTCGTCGGCTTCGCCGTCACGATGCCGTCCATCTCCCGGGCCGTCCGGAAAGCGAAAGGCCGTCTCTTCCCCTTCGGTTTCATCCCCATCCTGCATTCCCTCCGTCACAACGACACCATCGAGGCGCTCCTCATCGGCGTCCTTCCCGAGTACCAGGGCAAGGGGGCGAACGTCCTCATGTTCAAGTACATCCATGAAAATTGCATCCGCTTGGGAATCAAACGGATGCTTCTGAATCCGCAGCTCGAGGAAAACTACAAGGTCCAGTCCCTGTTCGGGGAATACGACCCGAAGCCGTTCCAGCGGCGCCGCAGTTATGTGATGGATCTCTAGAGCTCCTTCAAGACATTCTCACACACATCTCCGACCGTGACGGGCATGGGCTGTCCGTCGGGGAAACGCATCTTGAACTTTTCCTCCACCGCGAGGGAGAGGAGCATCATCGTAAGGGAGTCGATGCCGAGCCCGCGGACGAGCTCGGTCTCGTAATCCACGCCAGTAAGGTCCGTATGCGGACGCAGGACGGTGAGGACTTCCTTCAGGCCGTCGAAAACTTGTTCCTTGGTCATACGCGGGCGACTTTCATGCTGCCGGTGCGCTTGAAATCCTCCGTGCGCACGGTAACTTTCATGATCCGGTGGGTGGTGGGAAGCGTATCATTGATCTTCTTCACGAGCGCGTCCATATACGCGGTAACCTCTTCCCAGGGCTTTCCTTCGAAGGCCGGCATGAACGGAAGGATTTCCACGGCGATGACCGGGACGCCGTTCAGCTCGTCCTCCTTCACCATGGCGTCGCGGACGCAAGGATCGGCATAGAAGGGCTCTTCCAGGCTTTCCGGGCTCACGTTTTCGCCGTTGGAGAGGATGATGAGGTTCTTGATACGGCCGGTGATGTACAGGAACCCGTCCTCGTCGATGCGCATCAGGTCGCCGGTACGGAACCAGCCGTCCTCGGTGAAGGCTTCGGCCGTCTTTTCAGGATCCTTGTAGTAACCGGAGAAGAGATTGTCACCCTTCACCCAGAGTTCGCCGTCCACGACCTTGACCTCCTGGCCGGGATAGACCTTGCCGATGGAAGTGGGATGGGTGACGGCGTCGGCGTTGGCCGAGGTGAGGTTCGCCGTCTCGGTGAGGCCGTAGCCGAAGCAGAACTCGACACCCAGCTTGGTGAAGATGTCCACCAGGCGCGGAGGCACGTTCGCAGCGCCGGAGATGATCATCCGGAGGCTGCCGCCGAGGAACTGCGGGCCGTACATCTTGCACAGGCCAGCCAGGATGTCGCAGATGCCCGGGACGATCACGAGGACCGTCGGCTTGATCATCGGAAGCTTGCCGATGGTACCCTTCATGTCTTCGCAGGTGAAGATGAGGTTGCCGGTGTAGAAGCAGCCCATCGTACCGGCGATGAGGCCGAACACGTGGCTCAGGGGCAGGAGGGCGATATAGCGGTGGACGCCGATGACCTTGCCCGGCTTGAAGATGGCATTGAACGAGCCGCGCATCAGCGCGCGGTGGCTCAGCACGGCGCCCTTCGGGGTGCCGGTGGTGCCGCCGGTGAAGAAGATGGCGGCCGGCTGCTCCTTGTCCACGATGGTGACGGGAGCAGTTTCCTCCGCGATGGAGGCGGCCGGAAGGACCTTCACGCCCTGGAGCTTCGCGGTGAGGGGCATGAACTCCTCACGGACGAAAATGGCGGCGATGTCAAACTTCATGCAGGAGCCGATGACAGCCATTTCCGGCAGGGAGGCCGGGAAATTCATCGCCACGTAACCGGCGCTGGTGACGGCAAGGAACAGCTCGATGGCGTCCTGGCTGTTACGGTCGAAAATGGCGATATGGGCGCCTTTCGGCAGTCCCAGACCGTTGATGAAGGCGCGCCGGCGCGCGACGCGTTCTCCTAATTCCTTGTAAGTGATTGTGTGGGCGAGATCGGAGAGGGCCGGTTTGTCAGCGTAGGTCTTCTCCATCCATTCCACGAATTCCCCCATGGTGGGCAGATAAGGCATCTGCTCCATCTCCTCGCGGGGGACCATGTCATAGAAATAATTGGACATTCTCTGAATAGGTTTTAGTTTTCGGAGCGCAAAGGTAGCAAAAAAACCCCGGACGGACAAACTAACGCTGCCCCACGAACATCCGGCACAGGCCCATGGTGAAGGTCTTGCAGCGGACGTTGCGAAAGCCGGCCGCCTCCATCATCCCGCAGAAGTCTTTGGGGGAAGGGAAGTTGTGGACCGAGGCGGGAAGGTAGCGGTAGGCGGCCTTGTCGCCGGAGACGATGCCGCCGATCCAGGGCAGCACATGCAGGAAATAGAGGTCATACACGGCCCGCACCCGCTTGTTGTCCGGGACGGACAGCTCCAGGATAACGGCCTTGCCGCCCGGTTTCAAGACCCGGAACATCTCGGAGAGGCCGCGCTCCTTGTGTTCGAAGTTGCGGATGCCGAACTGGCAGGTGACCGCATCGAAACGCCCCTCCCCGAACCGGAGGGCTTCCCCGTCACCCTGCTCCACCTCGATCTTCCAGTCCACGCCCCGGTCGATGGCCTTGCGCCGAACCAGCGCCATCATCCCGTCCGAGATGTCCGTGCCCACGACCCGGCTTCCGTCCGACGCTTTCCGGGCGATGGCGATGGTGGAATCGCCGGTTCCGCAGGCGATGTCCAGGATCTGCTGGTCCCGGCCGTCCACGATCTCCCGCACGGCGGCACGCCGCCAAAGGCGGTCGATTCCCAGCGACATCACATGGTTCAGGCTGTCGTACGACGGCGCGATGCTGTCGAACATTTTCTTGATATTCTCTTTCTTGGGCATCAGGGAACAGGGTCATAACCGCTTCCGCCCCAGGGGTGGCAGCGGAGGATGCGGCGGACGGCAAGGTACAAGCCCTTGAACGGTCCATATTTACGGAACGCCTCCAGGGCGTACTGGGAACAGGTGGGCGTGAAGCGGCAGGCGGGCGGAGTGAACGGGCTGATGCACGCCTGATAGAATTTAATCAGGAGCACGAAGGGAAAGATCAGGACCTGTTTCAGCCAGTTCGGAAGTTTCATCTCAGTTTCTCGGCTACGGCGTTCAGCACATCGGTCATTGATGCGAAAATGGCGGCATAAGGAAGCACCTCGCGGGGGGTGTAGACGAACAGGATGTCCACGGGGACCGGAAGAAGTTCCTTCTGCAGCCGGTAGGATTCCCGGATGCGCCGCTTCAGGAGATTGCGTTTGACGGCACGCTTGAAGCTCCGTTTGGGAACGGAAACGAGGATGCGGGAAACTTCCGCACCCTCGTTCACGAGGTATTTGTAACGCAGGCAACCGGCTGCACCACCCTTTCCACGTTCCATCAGCCCTGCGATGGCCACCTGGCCGCAGAGCCGTTCGGACTTCCGAAGGGTGGCCGCCATCCCGCGGCTATTGCTGGTTTTCGAGATACAGTTCGATGGCGCGGGCCACGGACGGAACCTCGGGGGACGGAGCCTTGACTTCGATCGTGAGACCGGCCTCCTCCATCGCCTTCACGATGGAACGGCCGTAGGAGACGAACTTGATGTCGCCCTGCTCGAACGTGGGGAAGTTCTCGTAGAGGGACTTGACATCGGAAGGATTGTACAGGACAATCATGTCATAGGCGTGCAGGTCCACGCCGGAGAGGTCCTGAGGCACGGACTTGACGAAGACGCCCGTCGTATAGTTCAGCTTCTGTGCGTCAAACAGCCGGGTAAGGGCATCGTTGTTGGATGAATCCGAAGTGGTAATCAGGAACTTCTCCCCTTTGTGCTTGGGACCGATGAGCGCGATGACGCTGTCCGGAGTGCCGGTACCGTAGAAGATCTTGCGCTTGCGGTAGACGATGTGCTTCTGGAGATACATCGCGACGACCTCGGTCGTGCAGAAGTATTTCATCGTCTCGGGAATCTTGCACCGCAACTCCTCCGCCAGGGAGAAGAATGCGTCGATGGCGTGCCGGGACGAAAAGACGATGGCGGTGTAATCGAGGATATTGATCCGCTGGGCGCGGAATTCCCGGGATGTCAGCGGCTCGATAAGAAAGAAGGGGCGGAATTCGAATTCCACGCCGTACTTCTCCGAGACCGCCTGATAAGGGGTGAGAACACGGGGCGTGTTCTGCGAAATCAGGATGTTCTTGACTGGCATACTCTGTTACTTCACTAACCTACAGGATCACCGCCGAAACGACCAGCAGGGCGGTCGGCAGCAATTCAAGGCCGCAAAGGTACAAAAAAGTTGTCAAAGGATTGCAAGATAACGACAAAATTTGTCCGCGGCGCAGCAAATAGATCAAATAGATGACGCCGGATTCGATCAAAAGGAAGCGATTGATAATGAGATCGTCAACACCGGCCAGGTACAGGATGCCCACCGTCGCGAGCGCCAGCATCATCAGCAGGATGAAGAAGGTGTAGCCTGCCCGGTAGGCCATCTGGTAATCGTCATAGCGGCGGCGGGGCCTCGCCCACCGCGACAGCAGGTAGCGGAGCAGCAGGTAGCCGAAAAAGACACCGGCGATGACCAGGAGCCGGATATCCGGGCCCACACCCTGCAGGAAAGACGGGTCATAAAGGCGGTACCGGTAAATGAGCAGCACGGCAGGCAGCAGGAAGACGGCGGCCACCAGGTTCCGGTCCCGGCTCACCTTGACACTGTTCTCCAGGGCGGCGCTGCCGCGGGCGCGGAGCACCGTGTCCCGAAGATAAGGCAGTACGGTCAGGAAACTCCGCAGGATCAGGAGGAACAACAGGATGGACGCGACCACCAGGAGGGTTCCCGTCAAGGGGACCTCCTCCACCGGCGCCGGAGCTTCCGGAGGAGTGTCCGGCAACAGCAGCCGGCCTGATTTGAACACGTCCTGCAGCATCAGTTCCCCCGTTTGGCATTATACCCCATTTCCCGGAGCAGGGCGACCACCTTGTCCCGGAGATCCCCCTGGATGGTGATCTCCCCGTCCTTGGCCGTTCCGCCCACGCCGCACCGGGTCTTCAGGGTCTTCCCCAATTCTTTCAGGTCGTCCTGGGTTCCCACGAAACCGGTCACGAGCGTCACCTGTTTCCCCCCGCGGTTCCGCCGGTCGATGGCGACGATAAGCCGCTGTTTCCCGGGAGGAAGCGTTTCCGCCTCCTCCGCTGCGGGAGTCTCGTAGTGAAAGTCCGGGTTGGTGGAATAGACCACGCCCAGGCGGGATTTCCAGTCGTTGTCTTTCATTATCTGTTCCTTCCAGAAGCATCCACCATGCCCTTGATGTGCGCGTTCAGGGCATCGTTGGCAATCAGGGATTCCAGGGTGCAGTGCATCCGGTAGCGCCAGTAGTAGCGCGGGATGGCGGGAACGTTGATGCGCTCGTCGGAGGGATTGCCCGGATAGCGGACTTCCCCGTCGGTGGCCAGCCAGTCCTGCAGAGGCAGGATGGCGAGCATCGCCGGCGATTTCAGGTGGGCGCCGATCACCAGGTCGGCGATCCAGGGCTCGCAGAAGGCCGGTGCATCACCGCCGCAATGGAGCATCGTGTTGTAATACTCCTGCGTAAGGGCGCGGTCTTCCTCCCACCAGGCGCGCAACGGTGCCGTGTCGTGGGTTCCGGTAGCACAGACGCAGTTGTACGGATAGCGGGCCGGATCGGCGAACTTGTCCCGGGGATCCTTGGGCATCCGCTGGATCTCGAGGCTGAGGATATTGAGATCGGCCATCGTCTCGGGGACGCTGTCCGGAATCATGCCGAGGTCCTCGCCGCAGCAGAGCATGCCCGTGGAGCGGACCAGGGCCGGGAGTTTCCGGTAGGCCGACTCCTTCCAGAACTGATTGTGACGGCGGTAGAAGAAATCGTTGTACAGTTCGTTGTAGCGGTCCTTCAGCCACACCGGAAGCTGGGCATAGGCTTCGGTGTACTGGGCGGAAATCCGCGGATGCCAGAAGTCCTTCTGGCGCGGATCCTCCACGAAGAGGACATTGGCATCGCCGGTAGCCACCGGATTGAACCCCTTGTTCCGGAGTTCCTCCCCGCTGTACGGCAGGGCCGGATTGAAATGGCCCATCAGACCGCTCTTGTACGGGACAGGGATCTCCCAGATCCGGAAGAAGCCGAGGATGTGGTCGATGCGGAAGGCGTCGAAATACTCCGCCATCTTGCGCATCCGGGCCTTCCACCAGGCATAACCGTCCTCCGCCATCTTCTCCCAGTTGTAAGTCGGGAAGCCCCAGTTCTGGCCGTCGGCCGCGAAGGCATCCGGCGGGGCACCGGCCTGGCTGTCCATATGGAAGAGTTCCGGGTGCTGCCAGGCATCCGCACTCTGGCGGCTCACGCCGATGGGAAGGTCGCCCTTCAGGGCCACCCCTTTCCCGTGCGCATAGGCGACGGCTTCGTGGAGCTGCCGGTCCAGGAGGAACTGGACATAGCAATAATAGTTCACCTCGTCCACATGGGCGGCGGCGAACGCATCGACCCGGCGCGGATCATAGGTGGCGAATTCGCCCCACGTGGAGAAATCGCAGGAACCGTTCTGGTCCCGGAGGACCGAGAAGACGGCGTAGGGCATCAGCCATTCGACATTGGCCGCTACGAAATCGTGGTAGGCCGGGGTCTGCATCACCTCCGCACCGCTTTTCGCATAGACTTTCCGGAGCAGCGCCAGTTTTGCCTGGTTGACCTTCTCATAATCAATCTGGGGAAGGGCTTCCAATTCAGCCTTCAGGGCCTTGTATTTCGTGTCTTTCCGGACACCCGCGTCCGGCAGGTGCAGGAACTGCGGATGAAGGGCGAAGGAACTGACGGCATTGTAAGGATAGGAGTCCTGCCAGGTATGGGTCATTGTGGTGTCGTTGATGGGCAGGAGCTGGATGATGTGCTGCCCGGCCGCAACGGCCCAGTCCACCAGTTTTTTGATATCGTGGAACTCACCCACCCCGAAACTGTCCTCCGTCCGGAGGGCGAAGACCGGGACGGCGACGCCGGCGCCCCTCCAGGGAATGCATTGGAACTCCGGAACGAGGTCGGCCACCGACAGATGTGTTCCCGCAGCCGGGACTTCCCCGAAGAAATGGTTCGGGCCCTCTTCCCAGAACAGGGGGCGGCGGGTCTCCGTGTCCACGATGACGAACTTGAATTCAAAGGGTTCATGGACATCCAGCGACAGGCGCCAATACGGGAAAGCGCCGTCGTCCATCAGGTGGAACACCTTCCAGTCGCCGAGCGGGCCGCTGCCCGCCAGGGCCAGCGATTCCCCGGTGCGGACCTGGGGGGCCGCCACCCGGAACGAGACGTTCCCCTTCCCGGGAGCGGTGGTCCTGGGATGACGGAAAGACGCCCCGTCAGGACGACGGAAAATGACATCGCTGAAAGCGGCGGAATAGAATGAGGAATCGGCCGGGCGGGAAATCCAGCGTTCCCGAAGGATCAGGGATGCGGCACTCGCAGGAGCGGTGTACAGGTGGTCGCGCCATTCGCGGCGCACCGTCTTTCCATCCCGTTCCACCTCGAACGCAAAACGGTCTCCGTCCCGCAGGTTCCGGCCGGTCAGCCCGATGTGCCACATGCCGGCAAAATCCGGGGTCATCGGAAAACACCGCCTGCCGATACGGAGCACCAGGTTCTCGCCCCACTCGGTATGGTATTGGATCGTAATTCGGATATTCATAACGTCAAATCGGTTATCGTTTCGTGTTGAAGCAAAATTACGGAATCGGGACGGAGTTTCAAAACAAACCCTTATCTTTGCGGTACGAACTGTTCAAAAAGCGTGACGAATGACACGGGGTGAAGCGACGGTTGTCAAAAACGCGGGAAGTCACTACGAACTTTCCTCCTTGCCGGAATGGCGGCTGTTCCCGGCCGTTCTCCGGGGACGTATCCGTCTGAAAGCCAGCCAGATTACCAATCCGGTCGCCGTGGGTGACCGGGTGCGGTACGAATGGACGGACGGAGAGGCCACCGCCGTGATCACGGAAGTGCTGCCGCGCGAGAATTACGTCATCCGCCGCTCCACGAACCTGTCCCGGCAGGCCCACATCATCGCGGCCAACGTGGATAGGGCCTACCTGGTCGTCTCGCTGTTTTTTCCGGAAATCAAACTGCCCTTCCTGGACCGGATCCTCGTCACTTGCGGGGTGTACGGGATTCCCGCCACGATCGTCCTGTCGAAGGTGGACCTGTACCGGTCCCTGGCCCAGGAACAGATCGACGCCTTCCACGCCATTTACGAGGGGGCCGGGTATCCGGTGATCGACACCTCCGTCCTTACGGGGGAAGGCATCGACCGCCTGCGGGAATCCTGCCGGGGAAAGGTCAACCTGTTCTCCGGCGAATCGGGCGTAGGAAAGTCTTCCCTGATCAAGGCCCTGGACCCGGCGCTGGACCCCAAGATCGGGCAGATTTCCACGGCCCATCTCCAGGGAAAGCATACCACGTCCCTCTACGAGATGTACCCCCTGGCAAGCGGGGGGTATGTCATTGATTCTCCGGGACTTCGCGGTTTTGGTCTCGTCGATCTCGAAAAGGAGGAGATCGGTAAGTATTTTCCCGAAATGCTCCGGGCGTCGGCCGGCTGCCGGTTCACGCCCTGCACCCATACCCACGAACCCGGCTGCGCCGTGAAGGAAGCCGTGGAAACGGGTGATATCTCCGCGGAACGCTACGCGTCCTACCTGGGCATGCTGGAAGAAGACAAGAAATTCCGATGAACCTCCACCGGGACATTCTCCGCCTCGCCGTTCCGAGCATCCTCGCGAACATCACGGTGCCACTGGTAGGCATGGTGGACATTGCCGTGGCCGGTCATCTGGGCGCCTCCGGCGGGATTGGCGCCGCGGCCCTTATCGGCGGCATCTCCATCGGCTCGATGCTTTTCGACATGCTCTACTGGAATTTCGGATTCCTGCGGGGCGGTACCGGCGGCCTTACGGCCCAGGCTTATGGAAGGTACCACGCGAGCTCCCAGGACGCGTCTGCAGCGGGTGTCCTGGAGGCCGAGACCGATATCGCACTGACCCTGAAACGGGCGCTGGGAATCGCCCTCTCCTCCGGCCTCGCCCTCGTCGCCCTGCAATGGGTCGTCGTGCAGGTCGCATTCCTCCTGGTGGAATGCTCCCCCGAAGTGCAAGCCCTTGCTACCCAATACTTTTACATCCGCATCTGGGCGGCGCCCGCCACCCTTTCCCTGTTCGCCTTCAAGGGTTGGTTCATCGGCATGCAGGACACGGTCCGGCCGATGGTCTGCGACCTCCTCGTGAATGCGGTGAACATCCTCCTTTCCATCGGCCTGGCTTTCGGCTATGCCGGCCTCCCCGCCCTGGGCTTCGCCGGCGTCGCCTACGGCACGCTCATCGCCCAATGGACCGGCTTCCTGTATGCTGCCATCGCAGTCCGTAGGCGGTACGGAACCTTCTTCCGGGCGCACGCCGCGAACCCTGTCACCAAAGGCCGCGGACTCCGGGCATTCTTCGTGCTGAACCGCGACCTGTTCCTCCGGTCCATGTGCATGATCGCCGTGTATATCGGCTTCACGATGATCTCGGCCCGCTACGGGGACATGATGCTGGCCGTGGGAGCCATCCTGATGAAACTGCTGATGATTTTCAGTTACTTCACTGACGGCTTCGCCTATGCCGGAGAGGCACTGACCGGGCGTTTCATCGGGGAAGGATCCCATGACGGCTTGATGTCCACGATCCGGCAGACCTTCGTCTGGAGCCTGGGCGTGACAGGCCTGTTCTTCCTCGTGTATGGCGTAGGCGGCGTCCCGCTGCTCCGCCTGATGACGTCCGATGCGAGCGTCGTGGAAGCAGGGAGGGAATTCATACCCTGGCTGCTGCTGATGCCCGTCATCGGCTGCCCGGCCTTCACGTGGGACGGCATCTTCACCGGTGCCACTGCATCGAAGGACCTGCGGAACTCCACGGCCTGGTGCGTCGTTGGCTTTTTCGGCGTCTGGTTCGCGGGCATCGGCCTGGCGAAAGCCCTCCTCGGAACCGTTCCGGAGACCCTCGCCATCCACATCCTGATGGGCGCCTACTTCACCCATCTGGCCATCCGGGCCCTCTACCTGACCCTCCGATGGCGGAAGGCCATCCCGGACGCTTGAAAATCCGTATAAAATCCGTATATTTGCAGGCTATAATAAAATGATTATGATGACTGCAAAGGAAATACGTCAGAAATACTTGGATTTCTTCGCTTCCAAGGGACACACGGTGGTGCCGTCGGCGCCGATGGTAATCAAGAACGATCCCACCCTGATGTTCACCAACGCCGGGATGAACCAGTTCAAGGACATCTTCCTCGGGAACTCCCAGCCCAAGTTCAAACGCGCCACAGACAGCCAGAAATGCCTCCGCGTGAGCGGCAAGCACAACGACCTGGAGGCGGTGGGCCACGACGGCCGCCACCACACCATGTTCGAGATGCTGGGCAACTGGAGTTTCGGCGACTATTTCAAGACCGAGGCCATCGACTGGGCCTGGGAACTCCTCACCGAGGTGTACAAGATCGACAAGACCAAGCTTTATGCGACGGTGTTCGAAGGCGCGGCCGACGACGGCACCACCCTCGACACCGAGGCGCAGGAAGCCTGGCTCAAGCATCTTCCGGCGGACCACGTCCTCACGGGCAACAAGCACGACAATTTCTGGGAAATGGGCGATACGGGCCCCTGTGGCCCCTGCTCGGAGATCCACATCGACCTCCGTCCCGACGAGGAAATCGCGAAGATTCCCGGCCGGGAACTCGTGAATACCGACAACGACGACGTCATCGAGATCTGGAACCTCGTGTTCATGCAGTACAACCGCAAGGCCGACGGCCATCTGGAGCCGCTGCCCGCCAAGAACATCGACACAGGCATGGGCTTTGAGCGGCTGTGCATGGTGCTCCAGGGCAAAGCGACCAACTACGACACCGACGTATTCAGCGGCCTGATCGGCAAGCTGGAGGAATTCTCCGGCCACAAGTACCACGAGAACGACAAGGTGGATGTGGCCATGCGCGTCTGCGCCGACCATATCCGTGCCATCGCCTTCTCCATCGCCGACGGACAACTCCCGTCCAACGTGAAGGCTGGTTATGTGATCCGCCGGATCCTCCGCCGCGCCGTCCGTTACGGCTACACCTTCCTTGGCTTCACCGAGCCGTTCCTGACCCGCCTGGTCCCGCAGCTCGTGGACGACATGGGTGAGGCCTATCCGGAACTGAAGGCCCAGCAGAAGCTGGTCGAAAGCGTCATCCGCGAGGAAGAAAACGCCTTCCTGCGCACGCTCGACCGCGGTATCCGCCTGCTGGAGGACACGATGGCCAAGAGCGCCTCGACCAAGGTCATCTCCGGCGTGGACGCGTTCGTCCTGTACGACACCTACGGCTTCCCGATCGACCTCACCGAACTCATCGCCACCGAAAAGGGCTACACCGTGGACCTCGAAGGCTTCCAGGTGGAGCTGGGCAAGCAGAAGGAGCGCGCCCGCAACGCGACCGCCAACGAGTTCGGCGACTGGGTGGAGTTCGCTGCCGGCGACGAAGTAGAATTCCTGGGGTACGACCTCACGGACTACGAGGGCGCTACGCTCCTGAAGCAACGCACCGTCAAGCAGAAGAACAAGGAGCTCTACCAGCTCGTCTTCGACAAGACCCCGTTCTATGCCGAGATGGGCGGTCAGGTAGGTGATACCGGATACATTGTCAGCGCTTCCGGCGAGAAGATCGCCATTCTGAACACCGTCAAGGAGAACAACCTGACGATCCACCTCGCAGAGCGCCTGCCCGCCGACGGCACCGAATCCTTCGACCTGCATGTCGATGCGGCCCGCCGTGCGAAGATCCAGGCCAACCACTCCGCGACGCACCTCCTCCACGAGGCCCTGCGCGAAATCCTGGGCACCCACGTGGAGCAGAAGGGTTCCTTCGTGGGCCCCGACTATTTCCGCTTCGACTTTTCCCACTTCGCCAAGATGACCGACGGGGAGATGCTCGCCGTGGAGAAGAAGGTCAACGCCCTCATCCGCGCTAACGATCCCCTGTGGGAAAAGCGGGACGCGACGATGGACGAAGCCCGCGCGATGGGCGCCATGGCCTTGTTCGGTGAAAAGTACGGGGACGTAGTCCGCGTGGTCCGTTTCGGCGATTCCGTCGAGCTCTGCGGCGGCACGCATACCTCCGCCACCGGCAATATCGGCCTGTTCAAGATTGTGTCCGAGAGCGCCATTGCCGCCGGCGTCCGCCGGATCGAGGCCCTCACGGGCGAGGCGGCCGAGACCTACGTCCACGCGATGGAGGAAGCCCTCCGCAGCGCCAAGGCCTTCTTCAACAACACCCCCGACCTCGCCGGTGCCATCCGGAAACTGGTCGACGAGAACGCCGACGCGCGCAAGCAGCTTGAAGCGGCCGCTGCCGAAAAGGCCGCGCAGCTCGCCGAGCGCCTCTATGCCAACGCCCGCGAGGTGAACGGCATCCGGGTCGCCACTTTCGAAATGTCCGTGGACCCGGGCTTTGCCCGCAACATGGCCCTCCTTTTGCAGAAAAAGGCCGAGAACCTCGTGCTTGCCGGCGCCTTTGAATTCGGCGGCAAGCCGAACCTTCTCGTGATGTACTCCAACGACCTCGTCGCCAAGGGCAAGAACGCCGGCAAGGACATCCGCGAAGCCGCCAAGCTCATCCAGGGCGGCGGTGGCGGACAGCCCGGCCTCGCTACGGCCGGCGGCCGCGACACCGCGAACCTGAAGGCCGCCCTCGACAAACTCATCGAACTCGCCACGGCGTAAATGAAGAAACTGGACCAGTTCATACTGAAGTCGTTCATAGGACCGTTCTTTGCGATCCTGGCGATCGTCATCTTCATCCTGGTGATGCAGTTCCTGTGGCTGTACATCGATGAACTGGTCGGCAAGGGATTGGAACTCAAGGTCATCCTGGAATTCCTCATGTGGGGAAGCTGCCAGGTGCTGCCCATCGCCATGCCGCTCGCCACGCTCCTGTCGTCCATGATGACCTTCGGAGCCCTGGGCGAGAACTACGAGCTCACGGCGATGAAGGCCGCCGGCATCTCCCTCGCCCGCATCCTCGCGCCGGTGATCGTGGCCAGCGCCCTGATCACGGTCGCCGCCTTCTTCATCAACGACCGGCTGGTCCCCTACTCGATCAACCAGATCTATACGATGCGGGACGACATCGGCCGGACCAAGTCCGAGATCAAGATCCCGGAAGGCACCTTCTATGACGGCATCGAGGGCTACATCCTCCGGATCGACGAACGGAACGACGAAACCGGGATGATGTACGGGGTGATGGTGTACGACCACCTGTCCAACAAGGGAAACACCCGTCTGACCGTCGCCGACAGCGGCGTGATGAAAATGTCCAAGGCCAAGGATTACCTGACCTTCCAGCTGTACGACGGAACCAACTACCAGGAGACCAACACCCGCAAATACCGCGACACCACCCTGGCCCTCCAGAAGATCCACTTCTCCCGCCAGGAGCTGGTGATTCCTCTGGAAAACTATTCGTTCCAGCACTCCGATTCCGCCCGTTACGGCGAGCAGGTCCGCTCCATGTCCAACGAGCAGCTCAAGCACGGGCGCGACTCGCTGGGCGAACTGGCCACCGCCGGCCTCGCCAAGCACTTGGCGGAACTCCGCGGCTCCAGCGCCCTGATGTTCCGCAACCAATTGGACACCAATTGGAAAGAAGGAGGGAAAAAACCGCTCGAGTTGGAGCGGAGACCGGAAAAATGGGAGAATCCCCGCGACTACAAGCGGGCCCTGGAAGGGGCTGCTTCCAACGCCCAGATGCTCCAGTCCACCCTGGAAACCCAGGGGATGGACGCCTACGAATACACCCGGCTCCTCCGGTGGAGCAACGTGGAAATCTGGAAGAAATTCGCCCAGGCCCTCGCCTGCTTCATCCTCTTCTTTATCGGCGCACCTATCGGATCCCTCATCCGCAAGGGCGGTCTGGGAACCCCGGCTGTCGTTTCCATCCTGTTCTTCGTCCTGTACTGGGTCGTGGACATCTCGGGGACGAAGCTGGCCCGGGACGGTGCTGCCACCCCGTTCATCGGCGTATTCATCTCGGCCTTTGTCCTCATCCCGGTCGGCGCGTTCCTTACCTGGATGGCAATCCGGGAAAAAGCCATCAACCTCGATGCCTTCAAGACCTGGAGGCGCCGGATTTTCAGCAAGATCATGTCCCTTTTCCGCAAGACGCGCATCGTGTACATGGGCACGCCCGAATTCGCCGTTGCCCCGCTTGACGCCCTGATGCAGGGCCGATACAAGGTGGTCGGCGTGGTCACCGTGGCGGACAAGCCCAGCGGCCGCGGCCTCAAGATGAACGAGAGTGCCGTGAAGAAGTACGCCGTCGCCCATGACATCCCCGTCCTCCAGCCGGACAAGCTCAAGGACCCTGCCTTCCTGGAAGCGCTTGCCGCATGGAAGGCGGACCTCTTCGTCGTGGTGGGATTCCGGATGCTCCCGGAAGTCGTCTGGAAGATGCCCAAGATGGGCACCTTCAACCTCCACGCCGCCCTCCTGCCGCAGTACCGCGGCGCCGCCCCGATCAACTGGGCCGTCATCAACGGCGAGCATCTCACGGGCGTGACCACTTTCATGATCGACAAGCAGATCGACACCGGCGGCATCCTTCTCCGCGAGGAATGCCGGATCGCCCCGACCGACACGGCCGGCGACGTACACGACAAACTGATGGCCCTCGGCGCCAGCCTGGTGGTCCAGACGGTCGAAGGTCTCATCCAGAAAAATGTCGAAACCCGCGTCCAGCGCAGTTTCGTCCAAGGTTCCGAACTGCTTAAACCGGCTCCGAAGCTCACCCGCGAACTCCAGCACATCGATTGGGACGACACCACGCAGAACGTATACAACCTGGTCCGCGGCCTTTCCCCGTTCCCCGGGGCCTTCACCGAACTCACGAAAGACGGACAGGCCACCCAGCTGAAGGTCTTCTTCGGCGAAATGCGCGACGACCTCCACGCCGCCCCGGGTACCATCCTCTCCGACGGCAAAACCTACCTGGCCATCGCCACGGCTGACGGCGCCCTCTCCCTTACCGACATCCAGCTCGCCGGCAAGAAACGGATGGACGTCAAGTCCTTCCTCCTCGGCTTCCGCGATCCGGAGACCTACGGTACCTCCCAAGGCACCTCCAAGGCTGAAATCCTCAAGACCAAGCCGGAAGAGGAATGACAAGCATCGTCATCCTGTGCGACGGGGAGTTTCCCCGGAAGGCGTATCCGCTGTACCTGCTGGATTCGGCCGATGCCGTCGTGTGCTGCGACGGGTCCGTGCTGAAGTATCTGCGGTATGGGAAAAGGCGGTTCGGCGAGGAGCGGATGCCGGAAGCGATTGTAGGAGACATGGATACGCTGCCCAAGTCCTGGCAGGACCGGCTTGCATCGATCATCATGCACGAAAGCGAGCAGGATTACAACGACCTGACGAAGGCGATGCGGTATGTGCTCGCAAAGCATCCCGACGTGACGGAAATCCATATCCTCGGTGCCACCGGACGGAGGGAGGACCATACGATTGGCAACCTGGGGCTCCTGATGGAGTATACCCGCTTGTTTGCACTGGGTGATATCAGGGTGGAAATGGTCTCCGACTATTCCACGGCTTTCGCCATCACGGACAGTTGCGAACTGCATCTGGGCAAAGGACGGCGCGTTTCTCTGTTCTCCCCCGATAATTCATTGACCATCAAATCGGATGGTTTGCAGTGGCCCACGGATGCCGTCGTTTTCGACGCATGGTGGCCCGCTACGCTGAACCGCGCGGTGGACGATGTCGTCAAGCTGACCTTCTCCCACCCCTCCCGCGCGCTGGTCGTGGTGGATTAAGCTTTTTTTTTTATCTTTGTCCTTGCAACCAATAAAAGGACAAATGCTTAAGAAAATCCGCGTCGCACTGGCAATCCTCTTCTGGCTGGGCATCACGCTGCTGTTCCTGGATTTCACAGGAGCGCTGCACGGATGGCTCGGCTGGATGGCGAAAGTGCAATTCCTGCCGGCCGTCCTGGCCCTCAACGTGGCCGTCATCATCGGTCTGGTCCTGCTGACCCTGGTCTTCGGACGGATCTATTGCTCCGTCATCTGCCCGCTGGGCGTATTCCAGGACGGGGTGGCGCACCTGAATGTCGCACGCAAGCGCAAGAAAAAAGACCGCAAGCCATACAGTTTCAGCCCGGAAATGAAATGGCTCCGTTACGGGGTATGGGTACTGTTCATCATCGCCATCATTGCCGGTATCCAGGCGCTGGTAGCCCTTCTGGCACCGTACAGCGCGTATGGACGCATTGTCCAGAACCTGTTCCAGCCGGTATATCTGTGGGTGAACAACCTGTTTGCCTCGATTGCGGAAAGGGCAAACAGTTATGCTTTCTATGACAAGGAAGTTTGGCTGCGGAGCCTGCCCACTTTCATCGTGGCCCTCGTTACGCTGGTCGTGGTTGTCGTTCTGGCCTGGAGGAACGGACGTACCTACTGCAACACCATCTGCCCCGTTGGTACGACGCTGAGTTTCTTCTCCCGCTTTGCAATGTTCCGCCCGGTCATCGACGCGGAAAAGTGCAAGAACTGCAAGGTGTGCGAACACAACTGCAAGGCAGCCTGCATTGACATCGACCATCACAAGATCGACTACAGCCGCTGCGTGGACTGCTTCAACTGCCTCGAGGACTGCAAGTTCGGGGCGCTGAAGTACAAGTTTGCGTGGGGAAGGAAAGAGGTGGCCGAGCCTGCCGGCAATGACGGTGGACGCCGTGCATTCATCACCGGTGCGGCGCTGGCCGTGGGAACGGCCGCGCTGAAGGCGCAGGAGAAGAAGGTGGACGGCGGTTTCGCCACCATCCTGGACAAGGAGGTTCCGGAACGCGACATTCCCCTGACGCCGCCCGGATCGCGGAGCGTGAAGGACTTCTACCGCCGCTGCACCGCCTGTCAGCTGTGCGTGGCCGAGTGCCCGAACAACGTGCTCCGCCCGTCGACGGACCTCAAGCACTTCATGCAGCCCGAGATGTCCTATGAGCGTGGTTACTGCCGTCCCGAGTGCACCCGCTGCTCGGAACTCTGCCCCGTCGGTGCCATTGTCAAGATTACCAAGGAGGAAAAGACGCAATATCACGTGGGTACGGCCCATGTGAACCCCGACCTCTGCGTCGTCGAGAAGGGGGTCGAATGCGGCAATTGCGCCCGCCACTGCCCTGCCGGCGCCATCATGCTGGTGAAGGATGAGGAAACCGGCTACCGCCGGCCCGTCGTGAACGAGGAACGCTGCATCGGGTGCGGCGCTTGCGAGAACCTGTGTCCGGCACGCCCGATCAGCGCGATTACGGTGAACGGCCGCCACAACCACCTTAACGAAGACTAGCCATGAAACGCAGAGAGTTTATCAAGATATCGGGCGCCGGGGCGCTGACCCTGGGAGCCGTAGCCACAGGCTGTGCGCCGAAGAAAACCGTGTCTGCCACCGACGAAGGTCCGGAACAGATGGTCTACCGGGAGAATCCCCGCAACGGCGACAAGGTGTCCCTCATCGGCTTCGGCTGCATGCGGTGGCCCATGATCGAGAAGGACGGCCAGCGGGTCATCGACCAGGACGCCGTCAACGAGATGGTGGACTACGCCATCGAACACGGAATCAATTACTTCGACACCTCTCCCGCCTACCTGATGGGACAGTCAGAGAAGGCGGCGGGCATCGCCCTGAGCCGTCATCCGCGCGACTCCTACTACATCGCCACCAAGCTGTCCAACTTCAACAACGCCACGCCGGAGGCCTCCATCCGGATGTACAAGGACTCCTTCGAGCAACTGAAGACCGACTATTTCGATTATTACCTCCTGCACGCCATCGGAAGCGGCGGTGTCGAGGCCTTCGAACAGCGTTATGTGCAGAA
>JAEEGI010012757.1_pt1 | contig 17912 bp, 11 predicted proteins | sample 8958751 | NCBI WGS metagenome assembly JAEEGI01 (sample SAMN16246545, study PRJNA631951) | gut metagenome | biome: gut microbiome; feature: rumen; material: KS-attached | host: Bos | place: Iran: Karaj | collected 2018-10 | reverse complement strand
CTTCGGAGGATTATGCGGTTGACGCGGTGACGATGGCAAAGGCGCTTGTCGGCGCGTGGCTGTGCCGTCGGCTGGAGGATGGGACCGTCATGCGGCGGCGCATTACCGAAACCGAGGCGTACTGCGGCGAGGAGGACACCGCCTGCCATGCGCACAAGGGGCGGACGGCGCGGACGGACGTGATGTATGCGCCAGGTGGCTGCGCCTACATCTATCTCTGCTACGGGATGCATGAAATGCTGAATGTCGTGACGGGCGCGGGGGGGCGTCCCGAGGCCGTTCTCATCCGCGGCGTCGAAGGCGCGGAAGGTCCCGGACGGTTGACGAAGCTCCTCAAGATCGACCGTTCGCTCAACCGCGAGGACCTTGTTCACTCCAACCGCCTCTGGCTTGAAAGCGACGGTTCGCGCGTCAAGTTCACCGCCGCGCCGCGCATCGGCATCGCCTACGCCTCCAAGCGCGACCAGAATCGCAAATGGCGCTTTACGTTAAACAGGGCCAGTACATGAACAAGGTGCGCTCAGACCTTGACGAACGCAAGGGCCGCAAAGAAAGGAAAACAAAGATGAAGAAAATGACGGTGATATTTCTGTGCTCGGCGATACTCGCGGCGGTTGTTCCGAAAGAGACCGTTGCGTTTATGGGTTTGTTCGAGGCTAAGCCGACCAAGGCTGAAATGGAGAAGATGGATGCTCTCTTCAACGGCTACTACAAAGCCCCGGACGTGGAGACCGCCATTGCCGTCCTGCCGTCCGTCAAGAAGATGAACAAGATAAAGCCAGGCGGCGTTCCGCCGATGATGGGGTTCTACTTCGGCGCGGCAAAAGCGTCGGCGGAGTCTCATCGTTCCGAATGGGAGGCTGCAAAACAGCGCGGTGGAAAGGAGGTCGCGGTCGGAATCGGCGCGGCCTTGGAGGGGAAGTCGTTAGATGACATGGTGCCGCCAGACTTGACGGACTATGCGCCGGGGATCCTTGACTTTCTGTGGGGCTATTTCTTGGCGACTGGCGACGCGGAAGCGCCTCGCCGTGTGATCCGGCGCGGCGGGATGACGGTTCCCGACGAGCCGAACGTGGTCGATCTGACTGCGAGGGCGGCACAATGGTCGTCGGTGTCGCTTGCGAAGAGCCATCCGGCGGTCGCGGCGGAACTGGAGGCGTTCGCGCTGACAGAGGATGAAAAAAGCGTGCGCACCTTCTTCGGGCCCGAGCTTAACGATGCCGTGCGGGCGGTGCTTTCGCCGACGGCCGTGGCGCGAATCGTCTCGTGTGGCATCGCGGAGCGCAAGGCACAGACGGAAGACGAGCTGCGCGAGGCATTCTTGAAGGCAGGCGAAGTTGTTCCGTCCGTGCGGGAGGTGGCGCTGGCAGACGTGCCGCCGGGCATTGCAGAGAGACTTAAGCGTCTATGGCAACGGACATATTCCAAAGGAACGCTTGTATTCGGACGTCTTGACGTGGAAGGTTCAGATGTTGCGGATGTCGCCACATGGGCTTGGGTCTACGAGGACGGCACGTTCGTCGCGATGGTATATCGGACGCGCGATTACATCGTCTTCGAGAAGCACGGCTATGCGCCGCTTGTCGTGCGGATGCCAAAGGAACTGCGCTCGACGAAAGGCAACACGGCACTTGACTTTGGAACGTTGCGGATGCAACGCCTCGCGCCCGACAAGGCGGCGACGCTCGCTTTCACGTCTCGGCTTCCTGTCGGCATCGGCACCGCGACGGCGACGCTGGAGGTGGACAACCGTTTCCCCGTCGGCGAAGATTGGGGAACTCAGATTGGCGGACGCGAAAGGCCGCAAGCCGCCGCTTCCTCGTTTGCGGTCACAAATGGCGTTGCGGTCACGGTGCAGGGCTGTTCGCCTATGGCATACCGCTTCAAGTTGTCGGCTCCCGGCTGCCCTATCCTGTCTCGAAACATAGACTTTTCGCGCGACCGCTCGCTTGATCTGGGCGACGTTGCGCTTGTCCGCGAAGGACCGCGCCGCTTTGCCATAAGGCCGTTTGCCGCGACAGGCGATGAATGGCAGGAGAAGTCGGTCGTGCCGGGGAAAGAGGAACTTCTGTTGCAGACGGCGCACGACAGATTGGGCAATACATGCACATTGAGACTCGACCCTTATGGCAGCGGCACTGGATATTTGGATGCAAGTTTTGCTTGGGCGCCAAACACGTGGGACGATTTTGGAGAGTTGACGCCCGAAGAGTTCAAACGGCTGGAGGCGGTCGGCAACCTTCCTCAACCAGAGCCGATCAACCGAGAAAGGGAAATGAATAATGGTGTCGCGCTCAAGCCCGGACACATCTACCGCTTCCGCGAAAAGAGCCATTGGAAACTCGACATCCTGATTACCGTCTTGCCAGATCACGGCCCAACAGGGGCGGGCGAATCGAAATGAATTTGCAGATTATGCCTGCGCGCGGAAATACGTCTTTGCACGGATCGCCGTAAAATGTTGCCAATGAGGTTTAGCCGCAAAGAACGCAAAGAAAGGAAAACGAAGATGAATAGAATGATGACAGTGGGCGCCATTGTCGCCGTCATGACATCGGCGCTTGCAGGCGTTGCGCCAAGGGAGATGGAGATGCGCGTTCCGAGAGGTTGCTATCTCTCAGCCGCTGTGGATGTCGACGCCATTCGCGCCGAGACTCCAACTCTGATTGGGTTTGTTAGGGAAGCCATTGCGAATGGCGGAACGAACGGCATGATTCACACGGAAAAAACGAATACGGCATTGAAACCCATTGACAGGGCTGCGGCATGGCTTGCCGAAATAAAGAGGGAATGCGGGGTGGAGCCCGAGGATTTCCACTGGGCAATGTTCGCGGCGCGCAACCATCATTTCTGGATGCAGCGCGACAATTTACAGACGCAGTTCGTGTGGGGAGCGGTGATTGCGGCGGAAAGGCTGGACTGGAAGAGAATCGAGCAGTATTCTTCGGCGAAGGGCCTTAGGTGGTTGAGTGAGGCGTTGTTTGGTGGTGTTTTCCATCGTGTGAGCTGGTTCGGTGACAGCGGATACCTTGCTGGTATGCTTTCATTTTCAGTTGCTGATGATGGCATGGTGTATCTGGGAACAGGTGTAAACATGGGCTGGGTATATGCAAACGAGGGGAAGTGGAAAGCTATGCTTGACGAGCGTCCGTCGCGCTGTGGCAAGCTTGAGAAGGGCGAAGTTGTCCGAGTCGTGGTGACAGACCTCAAGGCAATTCCGTTGCTTGGCCGTGGTGCCATGGACGTTCGACCTTATGGTCCGGCTTTGGCTGGGATAGACGAATGCCGAATTTCGTTATTCCTTTTAAATGGCAAAATCGGGGCGCGGCTTCAAGTGGATTTCTTCGACGCGGCGAAGGTGAACGCGGCAAAGGCGCTGTACGAGGCCGAAAAGCCTTTGGCGTCCACTCGCTCCGTGATGGAAGAAAACCTTGCGCGGGCAAAAGCGCAAGGCAATCAGGGTGACATAGCGCGCACGGAGATGGCGCTTGGGTGGATGGACGGACTTAAAGTTGATTTCAAGGGCAAGACCCTCCTGGTCGATACTGGGCTCATCGACGCGCGACAGTTCTTCACCGTCATGGCAGAGCCGTTAGCAGGTACGCTTGAAATGTTTTAGTGCACATGATGACTACAATCTGCATGTAGGCAATGAAAATATGTGCAGATAATTTTGTCTTAGGTTATTGCTTTTGAAGCGGTTTAATGCTAATATATAAGATATTAAATCAAGGGCGGAGTAGGATATTTTGAAACAGAAAAGAACATTGCTGATGCCTAAAGCCCAAAAATCTCTTGCGATTCTGGGCCAGAACCTGAAGCTCGCTCGCATACGCCGGCGGATATCCGCTGCCATGATGTGTGAACGGGCCTGTGTAAGCCATGCAACGTTGACAGCCATTGAGCAGGGCAAGCCATCGGTTTCAATGGCCGGGTATATGTCCGTTCTCTTCTGCCTCAACATGCACACCGACATTGAAAAGGTCGCGGCGGACGATGTCCTTGGACGTGAACTGCAGGACTTGCAGCTTCCAAAGAGGGTTCATGCATGAAGCGCATAGAGGTTTTCATTTCCGAGTGTGATGGTGATAGACGCATCGGGACGCTCGAATACGACGAACTTCGCGGTAAAGAGGTCTCGTTGTTTGAGCTTGACGAAGATTTCGTCCTTCATCCGTTCGTGTCGTTCCTCGGGCCGGACATTGGCCTTTTCCGGGGCAAGCAGTACCCGACGCTTTCATTTGGCTTCGGTCTTTTTCAGGATGCAGCACCCGATTCTTGGGGACGCAAGATCATCCGCCGCCGCGAGAAACGCGGCAATCTCCGAGAGAGCGATTATCTCCTTGGCGTGTTCGACCTGACCCGCGTTGGAGCGCTCCGTTTCAAGATCGAAGGTTCGGATACCTTAGTGAACACTGACGGAGATAACCCTGCCCCGCCTTGGACAACGCTCCGTACGCTTGAGGATTCCTCGCGTCGGTTTGAGGAGGACGACGCCGACGAGTCAGCGCTTGCCGTTCTTCTTCGTCCCGGCACATCCCTCGGCGGCGCACGTCCGAAGGCGAGCGTGACCGCTCCGGATGGAAGTCTGTGGATTGCCAAGTTCCCTTCCAAGGAAGACGATTACGACGCCGGTGCATGGGAATATCTCGTTCACATTCTTGCCGAGAAGTCCGGCATCCGCGTCCCGGAGGCTCGGGCACAGAAGTTCTCAAAGACTGGAACGACGTTCCTGTGCCGCCGCTTTGACCGAGAAGGGGCGCATCGCATACCGTTTGCTTCCGCTATGACCATGCTTGGTTGCGAAGATCGGCAGGAGGACGGCAACGGAACATACATTGACATTGCAGGGTTCCTGATGCAGCATGGCGCGAATCCCGACGCAGATATTCCGGAACTCTGGCGACGCATGGCCTTTTCACTTCTTGTCTCGAACACAGACGACCATCTGCGCAACCACGGATTCGTGTCGGAGAAGGGTAGATGGCGTCTTTCGCCCGCCTACGACCTCAACGCGAACGTGAAGCGCCCGCAGTCGCTCTCGCTTGAGCTTGACGCCGGTGTGCCGATCGAGTCCGTGGACACGCTCCTTGACGGCGCAGAATACTTCAGGCTTGGCAAAGAAGAGGCGATCGAGGAGCTTGAACGTATCCGATCAGTAGTCAGCCAGTGGCGCGACGTGGCAGTGCGTCTTGGCATCCCGCGCCGTGAGCAGGAGGAAATGTCCGTATGCTTTACGAAGCACTGACAAGTCACTGAATTACAGCAAAAGAAGAGAATGGAGAGGATGCGACAATGAGTTGCCATGAAGAGGAGTTAATTTGCATCGGTGATGATAATCGTCGGTTGTGAAACAGGTGTGCAGGCGCCGTGAAACGGCGAGTTGTTCTAAATGCCATGGCGGGGACTAGGTGATGAAATTGGATGATTTCAAGTGCCGGATGTGCGGGGCGTGCTGCCGCATCAAGGACGGGATCGTGCGCGTCTCGGACGCGGAGATCGCGCGTATCGCGGCATTTCTTGGAATGGATGAAGCCGAGTTCATCGAACGCGAGACCGAAGTCGCGCCAGACCGCAAGAGCCTGATTCTCAAGAGCCGTCCGGACGGCTCGTGCGCCTATCTGACGGAGGACAACCTCTGCCGCATCAATCCCGTGAAGCCCGAGAAGTGCCGGACTTTTCCCTTCGAGTGGACAAATCCCGACTCGACTTCTGTCTGCCCCGCCCTAGCCCAGACACAGATTTCAGAGCGTAATTGCAACAGATAGAATCGGTTGGGAAAGTGTGCTATAATATGAGTCATGAAGCAATTTGTAAAGACCATCCTAGCCTTGTATTTCGTGCTTGCGGGGACGGGATGCCGTACGACAGTTCAGACGATGCAAGCCGATTCTCTGAAGTTCCTGTCCCTAAACATCTGGGGAGACTACTTCGGCAATCCCGTCGCTGAGCGCGAGGCCGCGATGGAGGCGGCGATATTGAAGGACGCTCCCGACATCGTGTCACTTCAGGAGGTGACGCCAAACTGGTGGGCGAGTCCTATGTTCCGGAACCTTGAGAAGGCTGGCTATTGCATTGTGCGCGGCGACGAGGAAGCCGCTCTGCGCCGCGCCGCGTTCAGCGGAAGAAGGACGGCGCTTCACATCAATCACGAGCCGCTCCTGTACCGCAAGGAGAGGCTTGCGCTCCTTGACAGCGGAACCGAATTCTTCCACATAGCGCTTCAGTCTTCCAAGAGCGTGACATGGGCCGTTCTCGAGGACAAAATCGGCAAGACGCGTTTCGTGGCGTTTGCGACGCATTTCTGGTGGCAGGGCAACGGAGCCGAGAGCGATACCATACGCGAACTCAACGCCCGGCACGTCATTTCCATACTTGCCGACATCCGCCGCAAGTGGGGCTCAGAGATCCCGGCAATCCTCGGCGGCGACCTCAATTCGACCGAGGCGTCACTTGCTCATCAGATGCTTCGTAGTGGAGGATTCATGAATGCCGCAAGCAAGGCGGACATCAGATCCACGCACTGTTCGCACCACGGCAATCCCGTACGCGGCGCGGACGGAAAGTACCATGGTCATATTCGTTCTGCGAATACCGATAAACCGGAGTATTCCATCGACCACATCTACTTTACGAAGGGCATCCATCCGATTCGCCATGAAATCGGCGTCTATCAGGAAGTGCTTGACATCACCGACCATTCGCCTGTTCTGGTTGAATTTTCGCTGTCCGCAGATGGATTCAAAGCAGATCCAGAATAAAGGAAATCAGGAATGAGACATGCAACGAAAGCCTTCGCATTGATGTGCGCTCTGACGTCGCTTGCATCGGCTGCGGAATACAAGGTTCCGGATGGAACCGTGCTCTACTACCCCTTTGACACGGCCGCCACGGCGCTTGAGAGCTTTGGTTCAGCGAATGCCCGTCTTGAGCAGGGGGATGGCAGCGTCGCCTACTCAAGCGTGGGTCGCACGGGCGGTTGCATCTACTTCGGCGGATCCGACACGCTCGAGCTGCGGAGCCTGCCTGCCGCGATGCCGCTTGGTAAGGCGCCCTATACGGTTTCTGCATGGATCCGTGCGGACAAGGGCCTTAAGCCGCAGGGCGGATGGCTGGGCTACGGAGAGCGCAATACGAACGGTGCCGGCAATTCCTTCCGCCATGCGGGCCCTGACGCCGTGCACAACTACTGGAACTGGCGCGACCTCACGGTCAAGACGCCGGGTTTAGGCGATGGTGCGTGGCATCAGGTGGTCGGCACGTGGGACGGAGAAACGCGCAAGGTGTATTTCGACGGGAAGCTCGCCGGAGAGGACCGTCAGGTGCCGGACATAAAGCCGGGGCCGCTTCTGATTGGCCGCACCATCAACGATGTGCCGTACAAAGGCTGGATCGACGAAGTTCTGGTCGTCGCCCGTCCGCTAGACTCGGCGGAGATAGCACGGCTTTTCAATGACGGCGTTGCGCGGAACGGCGTAGTGGCCGATCAAGCCAAAGACGGCTATATGCTTGCCGGCGACGCGTTCGTTTCGCGCGCTGAGTTCGACGCGGCGCGCGAGCGTGAGCTGGACGTGACGGCGAAGTGGCTTCTCCTCCCGGTGAAGAACGGCGCTCGCATGTGCAAGGCACACGTCCTTGCACGCGGCAAAGTCTTCCGCGAATTCAACATCGAGTTCGCGCAGGGCGATCCCGACTGGTACGCGGCGCTCGACGTGTCGTCTCTCAAGGGCAGCAAGATCAAGGTGTCAGTTGACGGCCTGCGCGCCGGCACGAAGAGCCTCTCGCTCGTGAAGGTGGCCGACGAGCTTTCGGCGCCGGACGGCTATGACGGTACATATCGGCCGCAGTTCCACTTTTCGCCCGCACGCGGCTGGACGAACGATCCGAACGGACTTTCCTACTACAACGGTCAGTGGCATCTCTTCTTCCAGCACAACCCCTACGGCGTTAACTGGGGCAACATGCACTGGGGCCATGCGGTGAGCAGGGACCTCTTCCACTGGCGCGAAGTCGGCGAGGCGCTCTATCCTGACGGACTAGGCGCGATGTTCAGCGGCTCCGCCGTGGTGGACAAGGACAACACCGCTGGCTTCGGCAGAAACGCGCACGTCCTCACGTTCACGGGCACGGCGGGCGGCTCTACGCAGAGCATTGCCTACAGCCTCGACGGCGTGAACTACACGAAGTGGGCCGGAAATCCGGTGGTGTCGAACATCACGAACGGCAATCGCGACCCGCGCGTCTTCTGGTATGAGCCTGGCCGTCACTGGGTGCTTGTTCTGTATGTCGAGGAGAACGGCCGCCACAACGTCGTCGTTTTCAATTCGCCTGACTTGAAGCGCTGGAAGCGCGTTGGTACGATTCTCGGCGATCGCCGCGGCGAAGGTGCGTTCCTCTTCGAGTGTCCAGAGCTCTTCGAACTTCCCGTGGAGGGCGAGAATGTTTCGCGCTGGGTGGTGTTTGGCGCAAACGGCGAGTATTCGATCGGCACTTTCGACGGAAGGAACTTCAAGACGGAATGCGATCGTCTAGTCCTCTGCCGCATGATTCGCGGCTGCGGGTACTATGCGGCGCAGACGTTCGGCGACGTGCCGGACGGCCGCCGCATCCTCCTCGCGTGGTTCCGCACGCACATGCCAGGTATGCCGTTCAACCAGTCAATGGGTCTGCCTCTTGAGCTCAAGCTGGTGCGCACGCCGAATGGCCTGCGCCTTGCGGCGTTTCCGGTAAAGGAAGTCGAGTCGCTTCGGAAGGGACGGGCCGTTCCATTCTCCGAATTCGACGGCGAGCTTGTTGAGGCTTTCGTCGACATGCGCGTTCGCCCCACGGCGGGCGTGCGCCTCTCTCTGCGCGGCATCCCCGTAGCATACGACGCTGGACATGAGACGCTTGAAGTCGATGGTGTGCGCACGGCATGGCCGCTTGTGGAGGGGCGCTTCAAGGCGCGTCTCTTCATCGACCGGACTGGCCTTGAAATCTATTCGGAGAACGGCCTCGTCTGCCTGCCGGTGCAGAACGCGCAGGCGACGCCTGCCGACCGCAGCCTGCGCATTGTCGACGGCGCGAAGCATGTCCTTGAAGACTCAAGCCGCGCATACGAACTGAAGAGCGTGTGGCGTTAGGATGTTCTATGCAGAACGAAACCAGAGGGATTGCAGACATGAATAAATTGCTTGTAGTTGGATGCATGTTGGCCGTCTTGGCTGTGCGTGGGGGCGTAGATCATTCCGTATCGTTGCCGGTTGTGCAGGATGTTGCAAAGCGGGGGTGGACAGCCACGTTCACCTTTTCTGCGGACGGGCTCTCGTCAGGCTGTACGCTAGTCGACATTCCGGGCGTGGTGCGCGTAGCGTTCCGTTTCGCCGGAACCGACCATTCGCTCGACGAGCTGGACAATCGTTTTGGAAACTACCTCAACTTCAAGACGGCCGACGGTCGCTGCCCCGTCGTTGAGGCGACGATTCCAGGCGCGAGCACGATCGGCGTTCCGCTCGGCGCGCTGAAGCGTCCGGACGGCACGCACAAGGTGACGATCCGCCGCGGGGCTGACGCGCAGTGGTTCATGACGGTTGACGAAGGCTATGACGAGGACGGCTTGCGCGCGAAGGAGATTGCCTGGCCGAAGGAGGCGTCCGTCGCGGTGTGTTCGGACCGCGTGAAGGACTTCGCCGTAGTCTCGCCGGCCGTTCCGCGCCTGGCGGAGCCTGATGCGCGGCCCATAGAGCGTCCCATCCAGTTCTGGACGCCGCCTGGGCACAACACATGGGTGGGCGATGTCGTGGTGGGAGTGTTCAAGAACCGCTTCCATGTCTTCTACCTCATCGACCGCCGCCACCACGCGAGCAAGGGCGGCGCGGGTGGGCACTACTTCGCGCATCTTTCCTCGGGCGATCTCGTCCATTGGGTCGAACACCCCACGGCCGTTGGTCTTGACGCATGGTGGCAGACGCTCGGCACGGGCACGCCATTTGTCTGGGACGGCAAGCTCTGCCTTGCCTACGGCCTTCATACGACGCGCTTCATGCCGAGTGCGGAGACGACCGAGCCGTTCCTCAAGAAGTACTTTGCAGAGCACGGAGATACGGGCGTCTTCGATTTCGACGCCATCGAGGGCTATCCGCTAGGCGCAGCATATGCCGTATCGGAGGATGGCGTCCATTTCACGCGCGTGAACAGGCTCATCCACTCCGCCCAGAACCCGACGATCTACAACCGCGCTGACGGGCGGCTGGGGTTCGTCAACAGCTACGGCGGCATTCACGGCATCTACGTGTCGGACGGCAAGCCGTGGGGCTGGAGGCTGGAGGACGACAAGATCCCGATCGGAGGAGACTGTCCGTGCGCGTTTGAGTGGAACGGGCACCACTATCTCCTCCAGGGGTTCACGCACATGGCGTACAATCCAGACGGCACGCCTGGCAACTGGACGGACTGGTCGCAGACGGGCGACGACGTCTATGACGGGCTCTCGGTGCCGATGGTCGCGTCGTGGGCAGGCGGCAGGCGCATCATCGTGGGCTGGATTTCACATCCGCGCGGATGGGGCGGCTGGCTCGCGCTGCATGAACTCGTGCAGTATCCCGACGGCAAGCTAGGTTCGAAGTGGCTCAAGGAGGCGCCTCCGCCTGGAGAGGTGTTTACATTCGCCTGCGAGGCCGGAAGGCGTTTCTCGACGCGTTTTGCAGGTTCAGGCGGCACGCTTGAATTCAGCGTGGACGCAACGCTCGCCCGCGCACAGTTCGCGGACGTGCGGGCCGATGGCTCGGTGCCAAGGTGCGTGACGAATGCCGAGCGCAACCGCGCAGGCGGAAACAAGGCGCTGGCTAACAGGAATGGTCCGCCCCATGGCGCGCACGAATACGCGATCGAGCGCATTCGCGGCCTCACGCAGCCGTATACGGTGAGAATTGCGGTCTATTACGACCCGAAGGCGGACGTCACGCTCTTCGACGCGGAGATCGCCGCCCAGCGCACGATGATCTGCAGGCGTGCGGGCCGCTATGTCCACTGCTCTCCGCTTCCGTGCAATTGAATTTTAGGATTGTGCAAGTGGAGGTTCGGCGGCAGGTTTGGTATAATCTTGACGTGGAAAACAAGTATCGTTTTAAGTTTTGTCAAGGAAAGGAAATGCTATATGAACAATAGATTGTTGATGGCTGCAGCTGTGGCATTCGCTGTTTCGGCAAATGCGCACGTTGTGTGGCAGATTGGCCAGAAGGACGGCGCGGGCAACGAGTTCGCGCTTGCGCCGAGTGGATACAATGATTTCCTGCAGCACGACTTCGGATGGGAAAACAACTACTTCCTCGTAGGAAGATCGAACGCAAAGAAGGACTTCCCGTATGTTCTTCCCGGAATCAACGACAAGTGGGCGGGGTCTAGCCGCATCGCCGGACGCCGCACGCAGCAGGTGAACGTCCTCTTCGACATCACGAAGAAGGGCACGGGCGGCGCATGGACGCTCTACATCGACTTCGCTGACGTCCAGAAAAAGGCGAACGAACGGCCTCTCCTGAAGGTGTCGGTGAATGGCAAGTCGCGGAAGATGGTGCTGCCCGCCGGCGGTGGAGACGCCTCCATCATCAAGGGCGACTTCTCGACGGCAAAACCGTTCACGGCGAAGTTTGACCTTGCGGACAGCGAAATCGTTGAGGGCGGAAATGAGATCAAGATCACGTCCATCGAAGGCAGCTGGGCGATCTTCGACGCCGTGCGCCTCGAAGGCCCGAGCGATGCCGTGGTGCGCCTTGCGCACAAGGGCGCGTACGTGCGAAGCGTGAAGGCGGGTGACTATCTGATTCCAGGTACGGGGAAGCTGCCGCTTCTCGTTGACGTGGAGCATCTGGATGGCGCGCCTGTCGTGCGCGTGGAGATTGACAGCAAGGTTGCATTGGAGCAGCGCGTTGAGGCAGGGGCGTATTCGTTCGAGGCGCCGATGGACGCGGCGGCCCAAGGTAAATACCGTGTGTTTGTTGATGGGGAGTGTGTGCGGGAAGGAACTGCAGTGCGCACGCCGCAGCGCGACGCTGGCGTGGCGGGCTACGTGGATACCCGCATGGGCACGGCGCACTCGCGCTGGATGCTCGTGCCAGGCCCGTGGATGCCGTTCAGCATGGTGAAGCTCTCGCCTGACAATGAAGGCGCGCCAGGCAGGGGATTGTGGCAGGGCGGGTACGACCCCACCATCGAAAGCGTCGGTTGCTTCAGCCACATTCACGAGTGGACCATGGCGGGGCTTGGCACGATGCCTACAACGGGGGCGCTCAAGATCAAGATGGGCGACAGCTCCGAGATCGAAGGCCATGCCGACGGCTACCGATCGTACATCGACAAGCCGAGCGAAGTGTGCAAGGCGGGATACTACGCCGTGAAGTTAACGGACTACGACATCTTCGCCGAACTCACCGCAACCGACCGCTGCGGATTCCAGCGCTACACGTATCCGGCTGGCAAGACGCCGCGCGTGATGATCGATCTTTTTACGCCCACCGAGTATACATACAACATTTTGGACTGCGAAATGCGCCAAACGGGTCCGCGACGGATTGAAGGCTTCTCTAAGCAGGAGACGCCGCGCGTGTGGAGCCGCGACGCCGACCAGTTCTACACTGTCCACTTCGTGATCGAGTTCGACCGCGACATCGCGAAGTTCGGCGGATGGGAGGGCGATGCCCTCTGGACCGGCAGCGTGCACGCTGCGCAGAACCCGAAGTGCTTCGGAAGCTACGTGGAGTTCAAGCCTGCTGACGGCGCGACCGTCGTGCAGCTGCGCTCGGGCATTTCCTTCGTTGACATCGCGGGCGCGGCGAACAACTTGAAACGCGAGGTCGAGGAGCCTTTCGGCTGGAGCTTCGAGAAGGTGCGCGCGGCCAACGAGGCGACGTGGAACGACCTGCTGGGGCGCGTGAAGATAGCCACGGTGGACCGTCTTGAGAAGAAGCGCTTCTACACGAACCTCTACCGCTCGTTCTGCCGCAACACGTTCAACGATGTGGATGGACGCTGGAGCGACCCGTTCGGCAAAATCCAGAAGCTGAACGATCCAAACGCGCGCGCGATGGGGTGCGACGCGTTCTGGAACACGTTCTGGAATCTGAACCAGACGTGGAACCTCGTGGGGCCGGAATGGAGCGCGCGCTGGGTGAAGTCGCAGATGGCGCTCTATGAGGCCGGCGGATGGCTCGGGAAGGGTCCGGCGGGAATGCGCTACGTGCCGGTGATGGTGGCGGAACACGAGATTCCGCAGATGGTCAGCGCCTGGCAGATGGGGATTCGCGTGTACGATCCGAAGAAACTGCTGGCCGCGTTCGTGAAGATGCAGACCACACCAGGACAGAAGGTGGGGCGCGGCTACGCCGGCAACCGCAACCTTACTGCGTATATGCAATACCATTATGTGCCGAGCGACAAGGGAACATTCTCGAACTCGATGGAGTATTCCTACGACGACTGGACGGTGGGGCAGTTCGCGAAGGCGATCGGCGACGAGGCTGCGTACAAGACATTCTCCGAGCGCGGTACCTGGTGGAAGAACGCCGTCAACCCAGAGACCGGCTACTGCCATCGCAGAAACGCCAAGGGCGAATGGGACCAAACCTTGACTTCTATCTCGGGTGGAATCTCTGGGAAGGGTTATGTGGAAGGCAACGCCTGGCAGCTCACGTTCTTCGTGCCGCAGGACGTCCCGGCGCTCGTGGAGATAATCGGACGCGAACGCTTCCTCGAACGGCTCAAGTGGGGCTTCGAGAAGAGCTGTCCGTTCCGCTACAACGCCCCCGGCGAGAACTACGCGAAGTACCCCGTCGTTCAGGGCAACCAGCAGTCGATGCACTTCGCGTTCCTCTTCAGCTGGGCGGGCGAGCCGTGGGAGACGCAGAAGTGGGCGCGGTCGATCATGGAGCGCTACTACGGCTACGGCGATTCGACGGCGTGGCTCGGCGATGAGGACCAGGGACAGATGAGCGCGTGGTTCGTGATGGCGTCGCTCGGGCTCTTCCAGATGGACGGCGGATGCCGCGCGGAGCCCGTCTATGAAATCGCAAGCCCGCTCTTCGAAGAGGCGACGATCGATCTTGGGGGACGCTTCGGTCGCGGCGACAAATTCACCATCAAGGCGCACAATGCCTCCCGCGCCAACAAGTACGTACAGAGGGCTCTCTTCAATGGCAAGCCGCAGACTTCCTTCCTCCTCGACGCCCGCGAAGTGCTGAAGGGCGGCACGCTGGAACTGTGGATGGGATCCGAGCCAAACAAACAGTGGGGGATTGCGAAGTGAAAACCATCAGCGCGGACATGGGTGGCAGCCGGGTGAAGCTGGCCACCGTGGAGAATGGCGCAGTCGTGGAGAGCGAGATCTTCCCGGTTGCGCCGGATGGCTTCACCGGCACGCTGGCGGAACTTGAACGACGAATCGCTTCCGCACGCGGCCGGCATTCCGGCGGATGGGACGGAATCGGCATCGCACTGCCAGGCATCATCGACGAGGATAGGTGCCGCGTTTTGAGCTGCAACGCGAAACACGCTGGCGTGGAGAATGTTGACATCGCGGCGTGGGCACAGGAGAAACTGTCGCTTCCATGCCGAGTGATCAATGATGCGCGCGCGGCGCTTCTCGGCGAACTCAACTTCGGCTGCGCCAAGGGCGAGCAGAATGCCGTCATGATGATTCTCGGTACGGGCGTGGGAACATCCGCCGTGTGCCGGGGGCATTTGGAACGTGGTGTGCATGGTACGGCTGGGCTTCTCGGCGGACACTTTCCAATTCAGTTCGATGGAGGACGGAAGTGCAACTGCGGAGGCGAAGGATGTCTTGAAGCGTATGTGGGCACCTGGGCGCTCAAGGAGATGGCCGCCGATCCGGACTACGACTACCGCCGCTTCGCCGAAGACTACGAGAAGGGTGAAGAAAAAGCGCAGCGGCTCTTTGCAACGATTTCCACAGCCCTTGGCGCAGGCGCGCTCGCGCTTGTGCATCTCTATGACGCCGAGACGGTCATCTGGTCTGGTGGCGCATCGCATTTTACGCCGCTTCTCAGGGCGGCGGAGGAATACGTGTGGAAGCACTCCTGGACGCCGTGGGGCAAGGTTCGTTTCGTCGTGGCCGAGAATCCTGAAGCATCCGTCGTACTCGGCCTTCACGCGCTTTTCGCGGAGGGAGTGGTCAAGTGAAGTCGTCATACGACAAGTTCCCCGCAATAACGGTTCCGACGGATGGCGAATGCCGCGCCGTTGCCGGATGGGAGGCAATCGGCAAGGAGTTGCGGGCGAGGTGCGGCGCGCTCGGTGATCGCGCCCTACCGCGTTGTGTTATTTGCGTAGATCTCTACCATGGCGTGTGGGAGCAGGAGGTGCTGTATGCGCTGAAGAAGGCGCTTCGTCCAGACGCGGTGATCGAGACGCGCGAGGCGAACAAGACGCATGACGAGGTGCGTGCGATGCTTGCGGCGGACCAGGGCGACGACCGCGTGTTCGCCGTGATGTCGCACAGAAGGGTGGAGGACTATTTCGACCCGGCGAAGGTTGAGACCGTCAAGGCGAAGATCGCGGCGGCGCGGGGTGTCGTGCTCGTTTATGGCGTGGCGGCGGCGGTGTGCTGTCCCGAATGCGACATCTACGTGTACGCCGACATGGCGCGGTGGGAGATTCAGCAGCGTTTCCGTTCGGGACGGCTCGCCAACTGGCTCGATGACAATGCTGGCGAGGATGCGCTTCGTCTCTACAAGCGCGGCTTCTTCGCCGATTGGCGTGCGCTCGACCGACACAAGCGCGCGCGCTACGAGCGGATGGACTACATCCTCGACACGAACGGCGCCGAGCCGAAGATGATGACGGGGGCGGCGTTCCGGCGCGGACTCGAAATCGCCGCGTCGCGTCCGTTTCGCGTGATGCCCTACTTCGACCCCGGCGTGTGGGGCGGACAATGGATGAAGGAGAAGTTCGACCTCGACCCGTCGAAGAAGAACTACGCCTGGAGCTTCGATTGCGTGCCGGAGGAGAACTCGCTTCTCATGGACGTGGGCGGGATCGTCCTCGAGACGCCGGCGATCAACCTCGTCTTCCGTCATCCGCACGAACTCCTCGGCGAGAAGGTCCACGCCCGCTTCGGCGCGGAGTTTCCGATCCGCTTCGACATGCTCGACACGATGCGCGGCGGCAACCTGTCGCTCCAGTGCCATCCGCTCACCGAATACATTCAGGACGCCTTCGGGATGCACTACACGCAGGACGAGAGCTACTACCTGCTCGAGGCCGACGAGGCCTTGGCGCCAGTCGTCTATCTTGGCAAGAAGACAGGCGTCACGCGCGAGGAGTTCGCCGACGCGCTCCGTGCAAGCGAGAAGACGGGTTCCTTCGACGCGCTCAGGTACGTCAACGCCTTCCCCGCGAAGAAGCATGACCATTTTCTCATTCCCGGCGGGACGATCCACTGCTCCGGCGCGAACTGCATGGTGCTGGAGATTTCCGCGACGCCCTATATCTTCACGTTCAAGATGTGGGATTGGGGGAGGTTGGGGCTTGACGGCCGGCCGCGTCCGATCCATGTGAAACATGCGCTCGCCAACATCCAGTTCGACCGTGACACAGAGTGGGTGCGGAAGAACCTCGTCGGGCGCGTCGAGACGCTTTCGGAGCGTCCGGGCGTGAAGGAGGAGCGTACGGGACTGCACGAACGGGAGTTCATCGAGACGCGGCGCCATTGGTTCACCGCGCCTGTGGAACATGACACTTGCGGTGGCGTGAACGTGCTGAATCTAGTGGAAGGGGATGAGGCGACCGTGGAGAGTCCCACGGACGCGTTTGCGCCGTTCATAGTCCACTACGCAGAGACGTTCATCGTGCCGGCGTCAGTTGGGCGCTACACGATCCGTCCATCTGGTTCCGCTTCAGGAAAGATGCACGCAACAATAAAGGCATACGTTCGCACATGAAACCTTCAAACTCTCAAACCTTGGAACGTCAAAGCTCCAGAACTTCGAAACTTTTACTTCTGCCGATCATGGCGGGGTTTTTCGTGATGGGGTTCGCCGACATCGTGGGAACTGTGGTGAACCAGGTGAAGAGCGAGTGTTCGCTCGACGACGTGACTGCGGGTTTCCTGCCGTCGATGATATTCGCGTGGTTCTTTCTGATCTCGCTGCCGGCGGGCGTGCTCTCGGGGAGGATCGGACGGAAGAACACGGTGCTGGTGTCGCTTGCTGTGACAGTGGCCGCGATGTTTCTTCCGCTTGCGGCTGGTACGTCGCGTCCATGGCCGTATTTTGCGGCGTTCGCGCTGATAGGCATCGGCAACACCATCTTGCAGGCGGCGCTTCCGGCGCTCATGGGCAACATCGTGCCGCCGGCGCTCCTTGCAAGCCGCATCGCCCTCGGGCAGTTCGTCAAGGCTGTCTGCGCTGCGCTCACGCCAGTGTTCATCTATGTTGCGGCGAGCGCGATGGGGAATTGGCGGCTCGTGTTTCCGATCTACGGCGTCGTGGCGGCTGCAACTGCCGCGTGGCTGATGCTTTCGCGGATTCCAGACGAGCGGGATGCGATACGGTCACGCGGGACGCGAGACCCTACCGTCTCGCGGACGACGTTTGGCAGCTGTTTTGCGCTCTTGCGTAATCCGCTTGTTCTCGCGCTGACCGTCGGCATATTCTTCGCGGTGGGGCTGGACGTGGGCTTCTCGGTGGCGATTCCGGAGTTCCTCAAGACCGTGTACAAAGTCGATGTAAACATGGCAGGGACGGGGCCGACGGTCTATTTCGTGGGCAAGACGCTCGCGACGGCCGCCGGTGCGGCCCTATTCGTTCGATTTTCTCCCGCCAAGTGCTTCCCCTGGTGCATGGGGCTGTGCATTCTTGCCGTCGTGGCCTTTTTCGTCTGTTCAGGGCCGGGCGCCTTCCTCTGCTGTGTGTTCGTGGCGTCGG
>JAEEGI010012756.1_pt1 | contig 17913 bp, 16 predicted proteins | sample 8958751 | NCBI WGS metagenome assembly JAEEGI01 (sample SAMN16246545, study PRJNA631951) | gut metagenome | biome: gut microbiome; feature: rumen; material: KS-attached | host: Bos | place: Iran: Karaj | collected 2018-10 | reverse complement strand
AAATACCGAGTTTTAGCCTAACCTGGGATGTACGATTTAACTTATCCTTTTTGAACCTACATTTACTTTAAACGGAATGCCTATATTTCTAATTGGCTGTCAGGCCTTCATTACGCAGAGGAAGACAAAAGATTAGTTGCGGCGATCCACCTAGCTAGAGCTAGGAGTCAATTGATAGGCCCGGCACCTCCGGGTTAGGTTTTGAATGAAATCTATAGGAAGCGCATTAAGCGCTTCTTTTTTTGTTTAATAAAAACTAACCCTCTTTAAGTTGCCTTTCGAATTTGGTAGAATTAGAAACTGAGGAGATTTTTTTATGTGGACTTTTTTAGGTTATGGAAAAACTTACTTAGATAAATGCGGAAGAGATAACATCGGAGCTTATGCTGCTCAGACTGCATATTTTATGATTATGTCAGCCATTCCTGTTATGATGCTTCTTGTTTGGGCGGCAGGCTATGTGCCTTCCATAAATGAATATATGAATGAGCTTATTTATGATGTCCTCCCAGATACTTTTTCACCATATATCGCCAGGTTTATGGGCCTTATTACACAGGCTTCAGTTGGAATGATTTCCATCTCTATTATCATGGCTGTTTGGGCATCTGGAAAGGCATTTCAGAATCTTATGGTAGGCCTTAATCAGGTTAACAAAATCGAAGAAACCAGAAACTGGTTTTTAAGAAGATTCAAGGCTATATTTTACACATTGATTTTGCTTTCTGTTATTATTGTAATCATGCTGATGCTTGTATTTACACAGAAGCTACAGTATTATGCTAAAAACTATTACGGCTTCTTAGCTTACGTAGTTGGTATCAGACCATTATTTAGATGGCTGTTTGTATTCTTATTTCTAGTTATCGTATTTACGTTTTTATTTACGGTACTTCCTAACAAGCATCTTACATTTTTTAGTCAGCTTCCAGGTGGATTTATATGTGCTACTAGCTGGTACATTTTCAGTTTACTTTTAGCTATATGGGTAAAAATCTTTAATACATATTCTATGTATGGTGCCTTTGCTACCATGATGATGTTTATGTTCTGGCTATATTTTTGTATGTATTTCATGCTTATGGCAGCAGAAGCTAACGTCTTTTTCGAAGAAGCTTTTGGTCTTGCATGGAAGAAATTTATCGAAAGAATCAAACAGAAGCATCATATAAAGTGGACTGAAAATAATTAGCGTGATATACTAGTTTGAGCTGAAAAGCAATTAATAGGTTTATTATTAGAAAGAAGTTTTATGTTAGTAAAAGATTTTGATTACGAGCTTCCTGAGGAGCTCATCGCTCAGGACCCTCTAGAAAAAAGAAGCAATTCAAGACTTATGGTTTTGGATAAGAATACAGGTGAGACAATTCATAAGCATTTCTACGATATTAAGGAATACCTTAAGCCAGGAGATTGCCTGGTTATCAACAATACAAAGGTTATCCCAGCAAGATTATACGGTGCCAGAGTAGGTACTGGTGGAAAAGTAGAAATTCTTCTATTAAGAAGAATTAGTGACAACCAGTGGGAGTGTCTGGTTAAGCCTGGTAAGAAGGCTCGCCCAGGTATGGAAATCTCATTTGGTGATGGAGTTTTAATGGGTAAAATCGTCGATATCGTTGACGAAGGAAACAGAATCATAGAATTTAGCTATGAGGGCATCTTTGAAGAGATTCTTGACAAGCTTGGAGAAATGCCACTTCCACCATATATTACACATAAGCTTCAGGATAGAGATAGATATCAGACCGTTTATGCTAAATATGATGGTTCAGCAGCAGCACCAACTGCAGGCTTACATTTTACACCAGAGCTTCTTGAAGAAGTTAAGGCTATGGGCGTCAGAATCGCAGAGGTTACTCTTCATGTAGGTCTTGGCACATTCAGACCTGTTAAGGAAGAAGAGGTTCTTGACCATCACATGCATGCAGAATACTACATTCTTAACCAGGAGGCCTGCGATATCATTAATGATACAAAGGCTAAGGGTGGAAGAGTTATTTCTGTTGGTACTACTAGTACTCGTACCTTGGAATCAGCTGCCGAACCTGGCAAGCCACTTGTTCCAAAGAGCGGATGGACTCAGATTTTTATATACCCAGGCTATGAGTTTAAGGTTATTGATGGACTGATTACTAATTTCCATTTACCACAGTCTACATTGATTATGCTTGTATCAGCCCTTGCAGGTAGAGAACATGTTCTTGCTGCCTATGAAGAGGCTGTTAAAGAAAGATACAGATTCTTCTCCTTTGGAGATGCAATGATGATTACAGAATTATAGATTTATGTTTAGGGAGGAAGCCATGTTAGATATTATATCTGAATTGAGCACTAAGTTTGAGACAGATCTTCAGAATATCAAGAATTCTGAAGAACTTGAAAACATTCGTGTTTCATACTTAGGTAAGAAGGGCAGCGTTACAGCTGCAATGAAGGAAATGGGCAAGCTTTCTGCAGAAGAAAAGAAAGAGTTTGGCCAGAAGATTAACGTTCTTAAAAACACAGTTGCTGAAAAAATCGCTGAGAAGAAGGAAGAGATTGCAGCTTTAGAGCTTCAGAAGGAAATTGATAAGGTTCCTGAGTTTGATGTTTCGCTTCCAGAGCATTTTGATCAGGGTAGCTTTCATCCAATCACTCTTGTACAGCGTCAGTGCGAGACTATTTTTAAGTCTATGGGCTTTACAGTAGAGGATTATAGCGAGGTTGTTACTGATTACGAATGCTTCGAATCAGTTAACATCCCTAAATATCACCCTGCAAGAGATATGCAGGATACATATTATCTTGAAAATGGACAGCTTCTTAAGTCTCAGACTACAGCTGCTCAGAACGCTATTTACAAGAAATATCGCAAGCAGTTACTTGAGGATGGTACTCCAATTAAGGCTATCTTCCCAGGTCGTTGCTTCAGAAACGAAGCTACAGATGCTTGTCACGAGAACACATTCTTCCAGATGGAAGGTGTTATGGTAGGTAAGGACATTTCTATTTCAAACCTTATCTACTTCATGAAGACTATGCTTTCAGAAGTATTTAGAAGAGACATTAAGGTAAGACTTCGTCCAGGTTTCTTCCCATTCGTGGAGCCTGGCTTCGAGCTTGATATCAACTGCCTTAACTGCGGCGGTAAGGGATGCCCATCATGTAAGCATTCAGGCTGGCTTGAGCTTTGCCCATGTGGAATGGTTCATCCTAAGGTTCTTGAAGAGGGCGGTATCGACCCTGACAAATATACAGGTTTTGCTTTCGGACTTGGTCTTACAAGACTTGCTATGATGAAATACGGAATAAAAGACATTCGTGACCTGAACAGCGGAAATCTTTCAAGCCTTGCTCAGTTCACAGATGATGAACAATAAGGGAGGACGCGGTAATGTTTATTTCAATGAATTGGATCTCTGATTTCGTTGACCTTGAAGGTCTCGACAAGATGGAGCTTATAGCTAAGTTCTCTCTTGCAACAGCAGAGGTTGAAAACGATATTTTCCACAAAGGTGAGGATTTATCTGGAGTAGTTGTTGCTGAAATCAAATCAGTAGAGGAACACCCAGAATCTAAGAAGCTTCATCTTTTAAAGGTAGACGCTGGCGATGGTAAGCTTACAGATGTTGTCTGTGGCGCTCCAAACGTTCGCGTTGGTATGAAGACAGCATTTGCTAAGGTAGGAGCTCAGCTTGGTGATATCACAATCGCACCACGACCACTTGCTGGATACGATTCTTTTGGAATGTGCTGTTCTGAAAAGGAAATTGGTATTTCTGATAATAACGACGGTATCATGGACATCACTGAGGATGTAGCAAATGGTACTGACATTAAGGATTTATACGAAATCGATGATATTATCTTCGAGGTAGATAACAAATCACTTACAAACCGTCCTGACCTCTGGGGACACTATGGAATTGCCAGAGAGTTCGCTACAATCGCAAAGCGTCCTCTTAAGGAGCTTCCTACACTTGACTTAAGCAAGTACGATAACCTTGAAAAGGTTGACCTTAAAATCGAGGATGAGCTTTGCCAGAGATATTCATCTCTTAAGGTAGAGAACATCGAAAAGAATGTTGCGCCAATGAATATGCGTATTCGTTTATTCTACTGCGGCATGAGAGGAATCAACCTTCTTGCAGATTTAACAAACTATATCATGCTTGAAATGGGACAGCCAATGCACGCATTCGATTCACGTAAGGCAGAAAAGATTCGTGTTAAGAGATTTGACAAGCCATTTACATTTACAACACTTGATGGAGTAGAGCGTAACATCGATGAGAACACACTTATGATTTGCAATGGCGATACACCAGTTGCTATCGCTGGTATCATGGGTGGTCTTGATTCAGAAATCGTTGAAGATACAACAACACTTACACTTGAGTCTGCTACATTTAATGCAGCTTCAATCAGAAAGAGTGCAGTTCGTCTTGCTCACAGAACAGATGCATCTGCTCGTTACGAAAAGAGTCTTGATCCAGAGATGACAACAGTTGCCATCGCTCGTTTCATGAAGCTTCTTTCAGAAATCGACCCAGGAGTTAAGGTTGTATCCGCACTTACTGATGATTATCCATTCCATTATCCACATGTTGCTCTTGATTTCGATAAGAACTTTGTGGATAAGTACACTGGAATTGAGATCACAAATGAGCACATTGTGGATACTCTTACAGCTTTAGGCTTTAAGGTAACACAGGATGGGGATAACTTCCATGTAGATGTACCATCTTATCGTGCAACTAAGGATATCAGCCTTAAGGCAGATATCATCGAAGAAATCACACGTATCTATGGATATGATAACTTCGAACTTTCTACAACAAATGCACCTCTTTACCCAGTTCGTATGGCAGAGGACAAAAACGTAGAAGACAGAATTAAGGACATCCTTGTTAAGAGATTCAGACTTCACGAGGTTCATTCTTACGTATGGCAGTATGCTGATGAATACAAGAAGCTTGGAATGGAAGTAGAGGACAACGTTAAGCTTGCTAACTCTACAAACCCTAATATTGAAACACTTCGTCGTTCAATTATTCCTACACAGCTTTGCCAGGTTAACTACAACACAAGCTATGATACAGACTTTGGTATTTTCGAAGTTGGCCGTGTAGTAGAAGGTCTCAAGGAAGATGGCCTTTGCGATGAACACAAAAAGCTTTGCATCACTTTATTCTCAAAGACAAAGTCTCTTGAAGAGCTTTACTTCGAATTACGTGATATGCTTGCTGAGACAGTAGAAGATGTTAGACATAAGGCTCTTACATATAAGAAGCTTGAAGCGACACATTCATACGAGCATCCTAAGAACTTGAATGCACTTATTCTTGATGGCGTTCAGATTGGTGAGCTTGGTGTTGCACATCCACTTGTTTCTAAGAAGATTGATAAGAAGGCAGCTATTGTATTTGCAGAAATCGACATTGAACTTCTTGCAAATATAGCTCAAAACAACATTTCTTATGTTGAACCTTCAAAATATCCTTCAATTGAAGTAGATTTATCATTTATAGCAGAGAAATTTTCAGAAATAAATGATACAATAAAAGAAACAGCAGGATCTATCCTGAAGAAGGTAGGGGTTGCCGATATTTATTCAGATGGTTCTGGCAAATCAATTACAGTAAGACTTCTGTTTGGAGATGACGAACGTACACTTACACATGATGAGGTCCAGGCAGTTGTGGACGAGATAATTGAGAAGCTGAAGAATAAGGGCATCAATCTTAAGGGTTAAATTAATTAGTGGGAGGCAAGAGAATGGAAGAAAAAAGAAAACACAAACGATTGGATATTGACGTCAAGGTTGAAATCGAAAGAATCGACGAAGATAACATCACAACTGTTAAATATATGGAAGTTGATGTAGTCAATATTTCCAAGACAGGTTTAGCTTTCAGAGTACCAGACGTTAAGTTTGAAGTAGGCGCATGCTTTGATGCCAAAATCCAAATTTGGACTAAGGAGACAATCGATTCAGTATTTAAGGTTGTTAGAATTAACGAATTAGGTAATGGCATTACAGAGTACGGATGTATCTTTGTTGGGATGACAGATACAGACGCATTAAAGATTGAAATTTATCAGCTCTTTAATGATGCAGATTAGTTAATTGGTGGGAGAGTAATTATTGTGAATACTAGTATTATTTTCCCGAATTTGCATATTACACTTGATCATGTTGAAAAAGGATTCTATGTTGGATCCTTTTTCATTGCATTTTACGGGGTAATTATTGCTATCGGGATGCTGATTGGAGTAAGCTTTATTCTTAAGGAAGCGAAAAGAGTAGGATTTAACGAGGACGAATTCCTGGATATTTGTATTATTACAATTATTGTTGGAGTAATCGGAGCTAGATTATATTACGTTGCTTTCGCCTGGGATTACTACAAAGATAATCCTATAAGTGCACTGAACATAAGGCAAGGCGGACTTGCTATTTATGGAGGAGTGCTATTTGGAATTGCTTGTGTTTATATTATTTCAAAGGTTAAAAAACTAAACTTTCTCAAGGTTATGGATGTTGCTATGTTTGGCGTAATAATTGGCCAAATTTTTGGAAGATGGGGTAACTTCTTTAACCGCGAAGCATTTGGACAGTATACAGATAGCCTGTTTGCCATGCTTATCCCTTTGGATGCGATTCGTTCCCAATCGGATGTAACTACAGAGATGCTTACTAACCTTGTAAACATCGACGGAATTAATTACATTTCTGTTCATCCAACCTTCCTATACGAATCAGTGTGGAATTTGGGCTTATTAATTTTCTTGATTTGTACTAGAAAGAATAAGAAGTTCGATGGATATGTTTTCTTTACATATTTAATCGTCTATGGGGCAGGACGCTTCTGGATAGAGGGACTTCGTACAGACCAACTTAAGCTTTGGGGTACACAGCTTCCAGTATCTCAACTTCTTGCAGCACTGTTGGTTGTTTTGGGTAGTGGATTATTTATTTACCACCTAAAGAGCAAACCGCTTATAAAAAGTTAACAAATTGTGTATTTTTTTAAAGACATTGGGTATCCAATGTCTTTTTTTTATACCTTTTTTGTCATATCTTGTGCTTTTTGTGCTCAAGTCCTCCACTTTACACCACATATTGAAATGGCCAGAAAACATTGATTTTTCACGGTCTGCGGCTTGCGTTAAGGAGATTTATAGTATAAAATGTAGTTAAAAGTGGAGGAAAGTGGTTAGTTTGTGTCACAAAGTGGTGGAAAGGAGGAAATGCTGATATGTTCATGGGCGAATACAGTCACAATATAGATGCGAAGAATCGTCTAATCATGCCTGCTAAGTTTCGTGAACAGCTAGGAGAGCATTTCGTTGCCACTAAGGGGCTTGATGGATGTCTATTTGTATATCCTATGAGCGAATGGCAGAACATCGAAGAGAAATTCAGAGAAATACCACTTACCACCAAGGACGCTAGAAAATTCTCCCGTTTCTTCTTCGCAGGCGCGGCCGAATGCGATGTTGATAAGCAGGGAAGAGTACTTATCCCAGCAACACTTAAGGAATACGCAGGAATTGATAAGGAAGTTGTTTCTGTAGGTGTACTTAATCGTATTGAAATCTGGTCTAAGGAAAGATGGCAGGATGAAGGCACTTACGATGATATGGATGAGATAGCTGAGCACATGGCTGAGCTAGGATTGGGAATCTAAATGGAATTTAATCATTATTCAGTTTTATTAAACGAAACAATCGATAATTTGAATATTAAGCCAGACGGAATCTATGTAGATGGCACTTTAGGCGGAGGCGGTCATTCTTATGAAATTGCCAGTCGTCTTACAACAGGACACCTATATGGATTCGACCAGGATACTGATGCCCTCAAAGCAGCAGGGGAAAGATTGTCTCCTTTTAAGGACAGAGTTACCACTATCCACAGTAACTATGAGTTTATGAAGGAGAAGCTAAACGAACAGGGCATCACAAAGGTTGACGGTATCATGTTGGACCTTGGAGTATCCAGCTTCCAGCTAGATGAGGCTGACAGAGGCTTCACTTACAGGGTGGATGATGCGCCACTTGATATGCGCATGGACAAGGACAAGGATATGACCGCTGCGGATATTGTTAATACATATTCGCCAGAGGATTTAACCAGAGTCTTATTCACCTATGGCGAGGAGAAATTCTCAAAACAAATCGTTAAAAACATTGTTAAGGCAAGAGAGGTTGCCCCAATACTTACAGCTGGCCAGTTAAATGAAATCATTGCGGCAAGTATTCCTAAAAAAGCTCAGGTAGGACAGGGACATCCATCTAAGCGTACATATCAGGCTCTTCGAATTGAGTTAAACAGGGAGTTAACAGTATTAGAAGATCATATAGATGACATGATTGATTTGCTTAATCCTGGCGGAAGATTATGCATAATCACCTTCCATTCATTGGAAGACAGAATAACAAAAGTAGCTTTTAAGAGAAATGAGGACCCATGCACATGTCCAAAGGATTTTCCAGTTTGTGTATGTGGCAAGAAATCAAAAGGAAAGGTTATTACAAGAAAGCCTATCCTGCCATCCGATAAGGAGTTGGAGGAAAATTCTAGATCAAAAAGTGCGAAGCTTAGAGTTTTCGAGAGAAGAGAGTCATAAATAATGTATTAAGGGAGTTTAGCTAATTATATTTGCTATAAATCAGGAGTTATAAAATGCAAGAGGTTAGAACTTATTATTACAATCAGGGTAACGCGGTTAGAAAGGAGACCGAATTAGTATTAAGCCCTGCTAGAAGTCTGCCTACTCGTAAGCAACGTGAACGTGAGAAGCGTGAAGAGGCTATTCGTAGACAGAAGATTACAGATAGAAGACGTGCTGCGGCACTTAGAAAAAATAGATTATTAACAGGATATATGATTGCAGCTGTTATTCTCACATGCCTTATGCTTGTAGGATATGTAGGGTTACAGACAAATGTTACAACTAGAATGAATCATATCGCAGATTTGCAGAATGAGCTTTCTACAGTTAATGCTGACAACAAGGCAGCAGAAAGTAGAATGGCTACAACAACAAATCTTTCAGAAATTAAGGATAAAGCCATAAATGAGTTGGGAATGGTGTATGCAACCAATAGCCAAATAGTGTATTATAGTGTAGATGGCTCAGACTATATGTCTCAGTATCAGGATATTCCATAGAATAGAGATTTATAATGGCTAGTAATAGAAGACGAAGATTAAAACCAAATAAAAAAATATTAAAAAGAATGCAGCGCAAGCTCTGGTTAGTTTTTGGAGGTGTTTGTATTCTTTTTGTCGTTCTGATAGGTCGTGTAATGTACATACAGAACACAAGCGGTGATAAATACGAAAAAATAGTATTGTCCCAGCAGGATTATGACAGTACTATTATTCCCTTTCAGCGAGGCAATATCGTAGATTCTAGAGGAACAGTTCTTGCTACTAGTGTTGATGTATATAATGTAATCTTGGACTGCAAGGTTTTAAATGGAAATGATAAAAAGTTTGAGGGCAGCATTAATGCTACCGTAGACCTTGTAACAGAATGCTTCGAAGAAATCGATGCTGATACAATCAAAACTCAGCTAAAGGAAAACAAAAACAGCCAGTACTATGTATTAGCTAAAAGGGTTTCTTATGATGAAATGGCCAAGTTTCAGGAAAAGAAGGATTCTAAATCCTACAAAGGTAAGATTTTTGGTATTTGGTTTGAAAAAGAATATATCAGACAGTATCCATACGGAAGTCTTGCTTCAGCCACCATTGGATATGCCAGCAGTGGTAATGTAGGCGTTATCGGCTTGGAGAATAAATACTCATCAATCCTTAATGGTATTAACGGCCGTACATACGGATATTTGAATTCAGATAACAATCTTGAGCAGACAACTATCGATGCTACAAACGGTAATAACATCGTTTTATCTTTGGATGTTAACATTCAATCCATTGTAGAAAAGGCAGTTTCAGATTGGAATGAAAAGACAGCTGCTGCCTGGAACGCAGAACATCCTGATGAACCAGAAACCTTTGGTTCTAAGCATACTGCAGTTTTAGTAATGAATCCAAACAATGGCGAAATATATGCCATGGCTCAGTATCCAACCTTCGATTTAAATAATCCTAGAGATTTGACACCTTACTTCACTCAGGAAGATATAGATGCCATGGATCAGGATCAGAAGATGGATGAGCTTAATAAGATATGGCAGAACTTCTGCATCACATATACCTATGAGCCTGGTTCTACATTCAAACCATTTACAGTTGCCATGGGTCTTGAAACTGGAAATTTAACCGGTGATGAAACCTATTTCTGTGATGGTGGAGAAATGATTCCAGGTTATCCTAAGCTGGTAAAATGTGTTGCCCATAATAAAGGTGGACATGGCACGCAGACTATCGCAGATGCACTTTCTAATTCCTGCAACGATGCCTTGATGCAAATGGTACGTGTAATTGGACCAGAAACCTTCTCTGAATATCAGTCTATTTTTGGATTTGGTCAAAAGACCGGTATAGATTTAACAGGAGAGGCCAGCACAGCAGGTCTTATTTATAGTAAGGAAGATTTGAATTCTGCTATCAATCTGGCAACTAATTCCTTTGGTCAGAACTTTAATACCACTATGGTACAGCTTGGAACAGGTTTTTGTTCCCTTATTAATGGTGGATATTTATATGAACCACACCTTGTAACAAAGATTACAGATTCAAATGGTAATACAGTCTCAGAAATTGAACCTGTTTTAGAAAAGAAAACTATTTCTAATGAAACTGGAGAATTAATTAAAAGTTATTTGGAATACGTTGTTTCTGATGGTACAGGTAAAACAGCAGGCGTTGAAGGTTACAGAATTGGTGGTAAGACAGGTACAGCCGAAAAGCTTCCTCGTGGTAACCATAAATATTTAGTTTCCTTCATTGGCTTTGCACCAGTTGATAATCCTCAGGTAGTGGTGTATGTTATTGTAGATGAGCCTGGAGTTGGAGCAATAGGAAACAACCAGGCACACAGTAGTTTCGCACAGGAAATCTGTCATAACATTTTTGAGCAGATTTTACCTTACCTTGGTGTAGAATCTTCACTTTCAGAAGAAGAGCAGGCCGCTGCGGCAGCTTCACTTACAGAAGCAGCACAGGCTTCTCCAGATGAAGGTATTGCAGAGGATACTCCAGAAGGAGCAGAATCAACAGTAGATACTACAGCTACACCAGAGGTATCAGAAGATACTGAAGGACAATAATTATTTATATAGAATTGGAGTTTAATTATGTTTGAAGTTTTTTTACCAATGTTAGTAAGTTTTGTTTTGGTTTTATTATTAGGACCTATCTGCATTCCTATTCTTAGACGCCTGAAAATGGGAAATACAGAAAGAGAATACATTAAGGAACACAAGCTTAAAAACGGAACACCTTCAATGGGTGGAATAATGATTCTTGTTGCTTTTTCTGTTGTAAGCTTTTACCAGGCCAGATTCAATCCACATATCTATCCAATCATTTATTTAACACTTGGTTTTGGAATTATTGGTTTTGTAGATGATTTCCTTAAAGCTATCAAACATAGCTCTGATGGATTAAAGGCATGGCAGAAGATGCTTGGCCAGATTGCTGTAACTACAGGTTTTGCGGTATACATGGCTAAGTTCTCTGATATCTCACTTGAAATGAGAATCCCTTTCACTGGTGCTTTTATTGATATGGGATGGTTTGCAATCGTTGTTTTATATCTTGCTGTTCTTGGTACGGTTAATGGCGCTAACTTTACAGATGGATTAGACGGACTTGCAACATCGGTTACTTTAGTTATTGCTGCCTTTTTTGGAGTAGCAGCTATTACACTTTATTCGGATATTACAGCATGTGCTGCAGCTATGATTGGCGCATTGCTTGGATTTTTAATGTTTAATGTTCACCCTGCAAAGATTTTTATGGGTGACACCGGCTCTCTTGCATTAGGTGGATTTGTTGCTGGATGCGCTTACATGTTAAAAATGCCAATCTTTATCATCATTGTTGCACTTATTTATTTAGTAGAAGTTTTATCGGTTATTCTTCAGGTAGGCTATTTCAAGCTTACTCACGGGAAACGTATTTTTAGAATGGCACCTATTCATCATCACTTCGAATTAGGTGGATGGTCAGAGGTTAAGGTTGTTGCAGTATTTACTACAGTAACAATTTTCTTATGCGTATTCGCATATTATTTGGTCTAAAGGATTGGGGAAGAGTTTATGGTAAGAGAGCAGGAGTATGCCTCCTTAAGAAAGGAGGCTAGAAAGCGCAAAAAATTAAAAAAGCTATTGAATTTTGATTATACTTTACTACTTATCGTTATATTCATTCTTGCCTTTGGACTTGTTATGCTGTACAGCACATCAGCTTATGCGGCTGCACTAAAAACTGGTAATTCAGCCTACTACTTAAAGAAGCAGTTATTTGCAGCCTGCCTGGGATTCGTAGGAATGTTTTTTTCTACCAAGATTGACTATCGAAGATGGTCAGCACTTGTAATCCCATTTTATTTTATTTCTATTTTCTTATGTATCGTTGTAATATTTGTGGGAAAGACTGTTAATGGTCAGGCCAGATGGCTTAGTTTTGGTCCTATTCAGATGCAGCCTTCCGAATTGGGAAAGGTATCTATTATTTTATTGCTTGCTTTTGTTATCGATAGATTTCCTCGTTCACAGCGTACTATGCAAGGCTCATTAAGAACACTTGCAATTGCATTTCCTTTGTTTGGCATTGTTGCCTATAACAACTTGTCTACAGCTATTATCATTTTTGGAATTGCTTTTGTTATGGTATTTATTGCTTCTCCTAAATATTTGTATTTTGGAGGGGCGATAGGAATAGGTATACTATTAGTTTTAGCTTCTATTCCCTTAGCAGGATACCGAGCAAGCCGTATACAGGCTTGGCTTCATCCAGAAGACTTCATTAGCAGTACTGGTTATCAGACACTTCAGGGCTTATATGCAATTGGTAGTGGCGGATTGTTTGGTAAAGGCCTTGGGGAAAGTATGCAAAAATACATTGTTCCCGAAGCTCAAAACGATATGATTTTTTCAATCATTTGCGAAGAACTGGGGGTTTTTGGAGCAGTATGTATTATTCTTCTTTACATTTTGCTACTTTACAGACTTTTATTTATTGCAAATCATGCAAAGGATATGTTTGGCTCATACATTTGCATTGGTATAATGGCTCATATTGCCATACAGGTTATTCTTAACATTGCCGTTGTTACAAATTCAATGCCAAACACAGGTGTAACCCTTCCATTAATCAGCTATGGTGGTACATCGGTTGCCATCCTTTTGACGGAACTTGGGCTTGCTCTTAGTGTGTCTAAGAATATGGAGTTTAAGGAGGACGAAGATGTCTAGAAGACGTAGAAGACGAAGCATCGGAAGCCTTATCCTTGGCTTTATAGAATTAATACTTGCAATTGTAATATTTGTGCTGATTGCTATCGGCGCAGCGTATTTCCTTTGTCCACTTAAGACTGTTGAAGTAGAAGGAACAGATTTATACACAGACGAAGAAATTATTAATTATATTATTGATGACAATTATTCGCATAATACAGTTTATGCTTTCATTAAAAATAAAGTATTTCCAAAAGGGGATGCTGAATTTATAGATTCATTTGATGTTTCCATTAAGGGCCCACATTCTTTGATAATCACTTGCAATGAAAAACCTATTTTAGGTTATATCCTAACAGAGGAAGGGCAATACATTTACTTTGATTATGATGGAGACATTACTGAAATCAGCGAAACCTTTGTTGACAGAGGCTATATGCAGGTCGACGGTGTCAGCTTAGATGAGCCAAAAATTGGCAAAAAACTTCCAATTGGTGATGATGAAATGGGATATTTAACGTCCCTAATCAAAATTCTTCAGAAGAATAGCTTGATGCCAAATGCAGTAACCTATGATGAAAAAAATCATATAACTATTAAATATGAGACTTATAGTATATCCCTTGGAAATAGTTATTTGCTAGAAGAGAAGATTGACAGGATGTTAAGGATACTTCCACAGATTGAAGGATTATACGGTACACTACATCTTGAGAATTATTCTAGCCAAAATACAGATATTGTATTTGAAAAAGATACAACACAAGAACAATAAATTGGATTTTTTATTAAAAAACGGTTGCGAAACGTATAGAAAAAATATAATATTAATAGTGTACATTTACGAGTATGCATTTGGTATTAGATATTTTGCAACCTCCCTTAGAGGTTTAATAAAAGGAGGATAAAGTTTTGATTAACATTACGACTGACGAGACAGGTGCTCCTGTTAGAATCATTGTTGTTGGAGTCGGCGGAGCTGGCAACAATGCAGTAAAGCGTATGGTTGAAGAGGGAATTGGGGGAGTTGAGTTCATCGGAATCAACACTGATAAGCAGGCCCTTGATTTATGTAAGGCGCCTACTCTTTTAGCTATAGGTGAGAAGACTACAGGTGGAAAAGGCGCTGGCGCTAACCCAGAGGTTGGCCAGAAATCCGCAGAAGAAAGTGCAGAAGATATATCATCAGCTATCAAAGGAGCTGATATGGTATTCATTACATGCGGAATGGGAGGCGGCACAGGTACAGGTGCAGCTCCTGTTGTTGCAAAGATTGCTAAGGAACAGGGTATCCTTACTGTAGGTATCGTTACTAAGCCTTTCCAGTTTGAAGGAAAGCCACGTATGAACAATGCTCTTAACGGTATCGAAAGATTAAAGGAAAACGTTGATACATTAATCGTTATCCCTAACCAGAAGCTTGTTGAAATTTGCAATAAGAGCATGGGTATAGGTGAAAGCTTTAGAATGGCTGATGGTGTATTACACCAGGCTGTTCAGGGTATTACAGATCTTATCACTAAGAATTCACTTATTAACCTTGACTTCGCTGATGTAACTACAGTTATGAAGGACAAGGGATTAGCACACGTAGGTATCGGTTCTGCTAAGGGTGATGAGAAGGCTCTTGAGGCTGTTAAGGCAGCAGTTGCTTCTCCACTTCTTGAGACTAGCATCCAGGGTGCTACAGACGTTATCGTTAACATTTGTGGTGATGTTGGACTTAACGATGCTAACGAAGCTACATCTTACGTACAGGATATGACAGGTGCAGATGCTAACATTATCCTTGGTATCACAGTTGATGAATCTATGGAAGACGAAGTTTCTGTTACTGTTATTGCTACAGGTCTTGGTGACCCAGTACCAGCAGGAAGCTTCCGCAACGTTTCAGGCATGGTATACAATACACAGGCTAGACCATCTAGCGCTGACTTACTTGGAAACATGAACAGAGCAGCAGCTCCAGCTAGCCAGTCAGGTGTTACTAATACACCTCCAGTTATAAACAGAACAGTTACAACTCAGGCTACTATTTCTCGTCCGGTTACACCTTCTGTTCCAACAGAAAGCACAGTACCAGAGCTCAACATTAAAATGCCTGATTTCATGAATTCAATCAAAAAGTAATTATTAGCCCCGTTAAAGACGGGGCTTTTTTATTGCATAAATTCTCTTACAGCCTCAGCCAAAGTACATAAATAGGGACATAGCACTCTGTTATTATCTTTTCATAAAGATACAGGAGGTGCTTTTATGAAAAGAAGATTAGACAAAGAGATGATTATCACACTTGCGGTTGTTGCTTTACTGTTTGCTACGGGATTGATATTTTTTGCATTGTTCCTATTCGACATACAAATTTCACAAGCTAACATAGGAGGGGTAATTGGCTCATATTCAGGGCTTTCTAGCTCTATTTGGCTTTATTTACTTTGTAGAAATTGTTGACTATGTATTGTGGGTTACCTATAATTAAATTATCTATATATAGTATCTGATAACCTACGCAGGCGGAAATATTGTAGGCTAATCAGGATGTTTAAGCTATATGATTTAAGGAAGGTAATGATTATGAGTAAATGGAATAAAAGGTTATTTAATGCAGTTTTAATTGCAACTTTAGTTTTTGCATTCAATATAATTGCTTTTGCACAGGGAACTACTAAAATTGCTGTTTCAAAAAGCTCAGCATCGGTAGGAGACAAAATTACAGTTTCGGTTTCAGGTACGGAAAAGGGAACCATTACTGTTAAATATACTTCTAGCATGCTTAATCTTACTAGCTGCAACGCATCTGGATATTCTACAGAAGGTAATGCAGTTTCATTTTCTGGTAAGTCTGGAGATTTGGTTTTTAATGCTGTATCAGAAGGTACTGCATCTATTATAGTTTCTTCATCAGCTAACTCTGGTAGTAGCACCACCCTTTCTATTGGTGGTGGGGCAGCAGCGGAAACAGCCCCAGCAGAACAGCCAGCTGCTGAACCAGAAGAGACGGCACCAGAAGAACCAGCCGAAGAAGCTCCAGCAGAACAGCCAGCTGAAGCAGCTCCTGCTGTAACAGCAGCTAATGGTTCAGTTGGAACCTTAAATGGCGATGGTGGTTTCGATATCAATGGTGTAGCTTATGTTGTTTCAGAGCGTTACGCTGACTCTGAAATTCCATCAGGCTTCTCTAAAACTACAATTACAATCGGCAGCAGCACATACAGTGAGCTTACTAATGGTGCAATCACTTTGATTTATTTAAAGCCAGCTGATAACACTGCAGGCTCAGGCGTATTTTATCTTTACAATGCAGAGGCAGGTACAGTATCACCATTCTTGATGCTGGGCTCTGCAAAGAACTACGTTATCATTTCTAATCCAGATGCACCTATATCATCTGCATTTACAGAAACATCTATTGAAGTTACTGGCGGTACAGCTACAGCATACACATTAGATGGAGCAGAGTTCTTCTACGTATACGGCGTAAATCAGGACGGGGCAACAGGATGGTATTTATATGACAAAACATATGGCACTGTCTCTAGAGTTGATGAGGCCGCACTTAGCGCAGCAGGTGATTCAGGCGCTGACGATGCAGATGCTGTTAGCAATTCAGATGATTCAGAGCTTTACATTGAAAAGCTCAACCTTTATCGCAAGATAATCATGGGCTTGATTATTCTTTGCGTTGTATTGTTATTCATTATCATCAACAAAGCTGTTAAGGGACGTGGCGAAGATGACGATGATTTTGATGGAGATGTTTTTGCTGAGGCTCCTAAAAAGAACGCTAAGCGTTTACCTCGCTCTATTGTTTTTGGTAGCCGTAATCAGGATGATGAAGAGGATGACTACGAAGAGTCTGAAGAATCTGATGAAGAGGAAGACTATGAAGACGATATAGATGAGGATACAGACGAAGAAGAATACTATGATGATGAAGACGAGGAAGAGTACTATGATGATCCAGAAGCTTCTCGTGTTCGTTATGAATCTGAATCTTATGAGGCCAGAAGAGCTTCTAGTTTAAATATGATGGATTTAAATGACCTATAAAGGAGTTTAAAGAATATGGAATATTCTAGACAAGCAAAACGCGCCATTACAGGTGCAACAAAGCTTTCAAAATCCTTGAAGCACAGCTATGTTGGAACTGAACATTTATTAATTTCCATTATAGAACAGGAAAATTCCCTTGCTGCAAAGGTTTTGAATTCAAACGGTGTCACTAAGGATTCCTTACTTAAGCTTGTAGAGGAATTAATCTCACCAGGTGGGGAAGTAGCTATTCAGGAACGTGACGGCTATACACCTAAGATGGAACAGCTTCTAAATCACGCTGCTGATGAAGCTGAAAAATGTAATTCAAAAACAATCGGTACAGAGCATTTACTTCTTGCGATGATTCGCATGCAGGATTGTTCTGGCGCACGATTACTCAATTCTCTTGACATTAATCCACACAAGCTTTTTTCAGAGCTTGTAGCTGGTATGGGTGCTGAGGGTACTGTATACAAAGAAGAAATGCAGGCTATTAATAGCGGCAGAAGGCGT
>JAEEGI010012747.1_pt1 | contig 17926 bp, 7 predicted proteins | sample 8958751 | NCBI WGS metagenome assembly JAEEGI01 (sample SAMN16246545, study PRJNA631951) | gut metagenome | biome: gut microbiome; feature: rumen; material: KS-attached | host: Bos | place: Iran: Karaj | collected 2018-10 | reverse complement strand
CATCAAGCACATTAATGCCAACTCTTGTTAGTTCGACGGACTTAACTCCACTGCCGCCAGTATCTGTTGCGGTCAATGTGATGTTGATTGTAGCAGTGTCTCCCATCAAACTCTGGTTTACCATCAGGTTTTCGCCATCATTTAATGTTATAGTTGCTCCATTATATGTAATTGATTGTACTGTCGGTACAGACGGAGCAATTGTATCCACGTTCAGGACGTAGTTGTAATACTTTGTTGTTCCAACACCATTTTCATTTGGAACTTCAGCATAGTCCACAACCCTATTGCCGACATTGTCTTCTGCCACGAGAACAAAGTAATTCTCATTATTAGGAAGAGGACCAAGGGCTTCTATTACGAAGTTCGTCGGTATTTCTGTGTAATACTCTGCAGGATTGCCATTAGCAGCAGCTTTGAATTCTGTTCCGGTGATACTAGGAGTTGTAGTACCTTTATAGAATACGCGTTTTGTCGTTGGATTGGCCAAAGGAACAATGTACTGGTTCGAACCTACGACCTCGTCAATAAGATCAAGAGTCTGGGATTCATTAAGATTAATATATTCCGTATCATAGAACTTATAGTAAATTCTTCTAAGACCAGAGCCTTCGTCTATATAATGACCACGCAATGTTATTGTACGTGTGTTTCCGTAAGTCCCCTGAGAATACTTTCCGCCTACGTCTTCGTCCAAATCAGGATTCCATGCAAGAGCTGGGTTTTCACCACGCGAATCGTTATTGTAATTTCCGACTCTGAACACCAGATCCTTGCGTTTGGAGTCTATTATATGCTCCGGTACAGGTGCCGTCGTGTCGAAAATAAGTTTTATCGTCTGCTCTGCCGTATTGCCGGCTTTGTCCGTAGCAGTTACGGTAACTGTCGTAGTGTGTGAACCGGAGTCTGTCGGTGTAACGTCGATGTGCCAGCCGTTTCCGTCTGGCGTAACATCTTCTGCTTCTCCGGAACCGACTTGTACTTTGGTGTTTTCAATTCCGATGTTGTCCCTTGTGCGGCCTGTGATTCTGAATGTTCCGCCCTTGACAAAGTATGCATAGTCTGCAGAGTCATCTGTAGTTGCATAAACGTAAGATTGGTTACCAGAAGCCACGTTAAAGTCCATGTTCTCAATGGTCGGATCTTCCGTATCTATGGTAATGTTCGAGACGTTCACGGAGGTGGACTCATTTCCAACGTTGTCGGCTGCTTTTACGGTAAGCTTCACTGATCCTGAAAGACCGGTCAGGGCCGCCGCGTTCAAAGTGATTTTATGTGTCGCCGTTTCCGTTCCATCGCCAACGGTAATTGAGGTATTGGCTTCCGCAGCTGCGATTACGCCGTAATCACTGCTAGTCATCGTTATGGTTCTTGCCGTACTGCCTGAGCCCAGGGTTGCCGTCACTGATGCAATGCCGGAACCAGTTTCCGCTATGTTAAGGTAGAAACTGCTTGCCCTTACGTTCGTGATTATGTCCTGTGTACTGCTGTCTGCCGTGACGACAGGAGCTGTCGTGTCAACGCGTACCGTCACGTAATTAGCCGTGTTGCCTTCCGGCTCTGGTTTATACGATACGTTTCCTGCTACGTCGGTCGCCTTTATGCGTATATTGTTCTCACCGTCGTTGAGCGGAACTGACGCAATCCAGTCCGTGCCAACTTTCCGCAGAACGCCAGTGCTTCCTGCTGCCGTTTCATATTCGACAGTATTGATGCCGGAACCGTTGGCCTCGTCATCGACTTTCACGCTGATATCCACTACGGATCTGTCCATCCATGGCGCGCCGCTGACGGTGTCTGTCGCCATGTAGTAGATGTAGTCATCACCGTCAGGTGTTCTTGGCGAGAATACTGGGGCTGTCGTGTCCACTTTTACGGTGCGCTGTATGGCAGCTGTCTTTCCCGCGACATCTTTCGCGGTAACTGTGAATACATATGTGCCGTTAGCAAGGATTGTCGCACCGTCAGGAACGCCGTTCTGTCCGGCGACCGCGCCGTTGACGTAGAACGTCTTCGTCCAGTAGTACCAGCCTTCGAACGTGGCATCGGCAGCAAGCTCTGTCGTGCTTGTTCCGTCGGCTACTTTAATCAAGTTGCTCGCCGCTAACACGATGTTTGTGAACCCTTCTTTGTCCGCACTTATGGTTACGGCCGCATCAGAATTCAGTCCGTTTGTCTCGTGTACCCAGCCGGAGAGTGTGAATGTCTCGTTCGTTGTTGCTCCGCCCGTACCTACACCAGTTTCTGAAAGCGTCGGGTTCGCAGTATCTACGAAGAATACATTCTGAACGCTGTTTCCAGTCGTGTTGCCAAGTGTATCTGTAGCAGTAACTGTGATAGTGAATGTTCCCTCACCGGAACCAAGGTTTACATCTTCTACGCTCCAGCTTTCGCCGTTGAGCGTTATGTTTCCTGTTATAGGCTCAGCTGAAGAACCTGATTTAGCTATTGAGTAGCTTATTGTCTGTATACCGCTACCCGCGTCTGCCGCCGTTCCCTGCAGGGTCTTCGTGTTGACCAGGAGAGATTCGTTTTCAGCCGGAGCAATTATTGTGACTACAGGAGCCGCAGTATCTCTGTAAAGCGTGTACTTCTTTGTCACAGTCTTGTCGGAGTTGTCCGTAGCCGTTATTGTTACGGCGACAGTTGTATCGGCAGGAACGGCGAACGAGTGCGTCCAGCTGCCGCTTGTAGCGAGTGCTGTCGTTACGGCATCGCTGTCGCCAGCCTTCGTCGTTATTGATACGCTCTTTATTCCGTATGTGTCGGTTGTTGTACCGGCAAGAGTAATCGTTCCGTTCGTGGCGTTAAAGCTTGCGTCTGTCTTGAAATAATACGTTGCGTTCTCGTTGTCCTTGACGTTATTTGTCGTCATTTCAAGAGCCGGAGATGACTTGTCCACATGGAAGTGGATTCTGCTTACTGCGCTTTCGTTTCCTGCTGCGTCAACTGACTTGGCGAAGAAATACCAGTGGGCTTCATTGAGCTCGCCAGATGCCGGTGTTCCTGTACCCGCAGAAAGTGTCCTTGAAATTGACCAGTTACCGTCTGTAGCTGTCTGCTCCTGCCAATCGTATTCTGTAGGCTCTGTCGCATTGAATGCGTCGCCTGCTTTTACGAACGCGTACATAAGTTTTGCGACGCCAACCGCGCCTGTATGCGAGTCGTTCGCCGTTCCGCGGAACGTGTAGGAGTCGTCTGAAAGCGAATTCTCACCCGTCTTGTCGTTAGTCGGTGTTACGGAGCTGTCCGGGGCAGTGATGCTTACTGTCGGGGCCGTCGTATCGATCGTGACGGTGACAACGGCGGAATCCGTCGTCTTGCCGGAGCTATCCTCAGCCTTGGCGTAATATTTGTATGTGCCGGAGACTGGCTTTCCACCCTCGGTGTATGCCTCAGAGAGACTCTCCGGGTTTCTAGGCAGATTCTGTAACGTCCACGATGTTGTTGTCAGCGTGGCTATAGGAACAGGTGTTCCTTCACCAATCTGCTGGTAAATTTTGACGTTAGCAATTCCGTAAGTGTCGTTTGCGGAACCTTTTAGCTCGAAAACTTTACCTGTCTCAAAGCTGTTGGCTGTTATTGTCGTATAATCGTCTGCATCATTGTTCTTATATTGAGAAATCGTGCTTGTCGGCGCGCTCTTGTCGTATACGAAATCTTTCGTTACCCAAGGACTTACGTTGCCAGCAACGTCTATAGCGCGGACATGGACTTCTTTGTTGCCTTCCGTGTTGAATACGTTGTTGTCGCCGAAAACGAGCGTGTACGACCAGCCTGTCTGACCGGCGGCATCCGCCTTGTTCGCGAGTATCGTGCTTTCGTCGGCGCCGTCTGCCGTAAAGGAAATCTCGACTTTGTCGATGCCGTTTCCGTCTGAGGCAGTTCCGCTGAACCTGTATGACGAGCCTTCTGTGGCCGCCGTGTCAGGAACGGCGAATGTGTCCGCGACTGTAGGAACAGTCGTATCGACCGTAACGGTCTTTGATGCGAACGCTGTCTTTCCGGCGTTATCGGTTGCTGTTATGTTGAACGTGTATGTTCCGTCAGCGGAGTGATCCGCTGGTACAGTAAGGGTTGCCGTCTGATTCGTAACGGCACCGGATGTCGCGTTGAATGTTACCGGCCAGCCCGTTGTGACTGCTGTACCGTCTTTCTTAGCCGTAATAACTACATCTTTAAGGTTCGCGTCCGTCGCATTTACGGTAAGCGTGTAGTTGCTGTTCGTGTAGCTGACATCAGGTGCTGTAACATTTACGACTGGGTCTGCCGTATCAAGATAGAATGTCGCAGATCCTGTTCCATATGTGTTAAGTCCATCTGTTGCCCTTACGGTAATAGTCTTTGATCCTTCCGTACCCAGAGCTTCCGTAGTAATATCTGCTGAATATGTGGATTCGTTTTCAGAGTCTGTTATATCGTGCCATTCACCATCACCAATCTTGTATTCGACTGTCTCGACTCCCTTACCAGAGTCGTATGCCATCGCTGTAAGTGTAAAACCTTCTTCCCTTGGACCAGGATTCGTTACTGTTACTGTAGGCGCTGTCGTATCTACAGTTATAGTTACAGAATTTTCAGTTTTCTTTCCTGCCATATCGGTGGCTACTATCTTTACAACTTTTGCACCATCAGTAGTGGTGTTGTTAACGAAAAGTGTGAAGCTCCATGTTCCGCCATTTGCGCCAGTCTTAGTGTATGTCGCAGCATTGGCACCAGTATATTCTGTTCCGTTGACATAAGCTTTTACTACCATTGCGTCGGCAGAAACTGGGTTAGTGTCAGTTACAGTTCCTGTCAGAGAGAGATTTTCATTTATATAAGAAGGAAGACTTACTGCATTGTTAAACTCGACAACTGGGTAATCAAGTGCTACGATGAATTTCGTGCTGATTTATAGTGCTGCGTTTCCAGCCACATCCTGCGCAGAAATCGTTATTGTGTGCTCGCCTTCAGAAAGTCCGTCTGTACCACCAAGCTGTACCGGCAGCTTCCAGGTTCTGTTTGTATTGTCTCCAGAAAGTGTTACGCCTTCTGTCGTTGCGCTACCAGAGTCGATTGCGTAGCTTACGCTAGCTATACCTGCAAGGTCGTCTGTTGCGGATCCTTCTATTGTATAGGAGTTTCCTTCCATTATTGTCTTATTCGAGGAATCTGTAGAAAGATTCGTGAATGAAAGCACTGGAACTACCGTATCAATAGAAACTGTCCGTCTTACACCCTGTACTGGGGAGCGTCCGCTCAAGTCTGTTGCATTAGCTACTATCGTATATACAGCAGATTCATTAGCTGTTATAGCGATTGTTGTGCTCCAAGTATATTCTGTACAGTTGGTTGCCGTACCTTTACCTTCTACAGGAGCTTTATTTACAGTTATGCCATCTACGGTCGTAGTTGTACCGTTTACAGTCTTTGTAACAGTAATTGTGAAGCCATCCGTGGAAAGTCCGAGCGTATCGGTTACTTTTCCGCCGACAGTGAAGTTCTCGTGTCTCCAAGAAGAACCAGAACCGATTGTAGTTTCTGTAACTTCAGGATCATTCTGGTCGATAACAAATGTCATCGCTGTTGATGTCGCACTATTGCCTGCTTTATCTGTTGCCGTTGCTGTTACAGAAAGTTCGCCTTCATCCCAGTCACCGAGCGGCAAGCGGTATGTCCATTCATTACTTGTGAATCTTGGGTCTTGGGTTACTGTTGACGCTGTTCCGTTCTTTGTACCTGAAAGCGAGAGCGTTACTGTTTCCAGACCACTTCCGTCTTCTGTAAGCGTACCGCTTATATCGATTGCGCTTCCAGAAACGAAGTTGCCGTTTGAAACAGATGATGCGTTTGCAGATGGTGTTCCAACTACAGGAGCTGTTGCATCCACAACGATGCTGAAAGATACTGAAGTTGGATTACCTGCACCATCAACAGCGGATACTGTAAACGTATATGAGCCATCTTCAGTAATTGTAGCTGTCTGATTCGTGACGTGTTTGTTTGTAGCTGCGAATGATTTCCATATACCAGTTTCTTCGCCAGTACCGGTAAGTGGTGTATTATCTTTCTTTGCGATAATCTTAACGCCAGTGAGGTTTTCATCGTATGCGTCTTCTATAGTGATGGTATAAGACTGATTTGTGTATGCTTCTGTTGTTGATCGCGTTACAGAAAGAGTCGGGTCAGCTGTATCGTAATAGAATTCGATATCACTTATTGCTGTTTCTTTCAAACCATCGAAAGCCTTGACGTAGATATGCTTCTCGCCTTCGTTTCCAAGAGCTGCAGTTGTGATTGTAGCAGTGTATGCAGAACCGCTTCCAGACATAGCTGTCCACGTTGTATTGTCTAATGAGTATTTAACCCACTGAATACCCTGTCCGTTATCGTAAGCCGTAGCATCAAGTGTAAATTCACCTTCAACAGTGCCAGGATTTGTCACCGTCAATGTAGGAGCCGCTGTATCTACTGTTATGTTCTTAATTTCTGTTGTTTCATTTCCAACCGCGTCTTTGGCTACTATCTTAATTGTCTTAAGACCGTCTGTGTCTGTTGGAACAGCGAAACTCCATGTTCCAGCTGTAGTAGTTGTTCCTGGTGTATAAGACGCAGCTCCCGTTCCGGTTACTGCTGTACCGTTCACGTAAGCTGTAACTGTCATTTTGTTAGCAAAGCTTGAATCTACAGAAAGCGGATTAGCATCAAGAACTGTACCAACCAAAGTAAGAGGAGCGCTTATATACGTGTTAGTTCCAACGATTCTACAAGTAGAGCTTTCCGTTATGTCAGCTATTGTGAGAGTAGGTGCTGCAAGGTCTACGACGAACGTCGTCGTTATAGCATTAGCAGTATTTCCAGCGTTATCTTCTGCTGTGATCTCGATAGTGTGCTGTCCCTCAGCTATACCGTCAGTACCAAGCTCTATCGGGAGCTCCCATCTGTCAGCGTTAAGCGTTATACCTGTGCTAACAGCTGTTGCGTCATCGATTGAATACTTGACTTCTTTTATTCCAGAAGCACCGTCAATCGCCCTACCTTTTATAGTAAATGCACTGCCATCGATAATTGTTGCACCAGTAAAGCCGGAAACAACGTCCAGGTTAGTGAATTCCACCGTTGGAGCAACCATATCGATATCTACAGTTCTTGTTATTTGTGTAGCATGCTTTCCGCTGCTGTCAGTTGCATCTGCTGTAATCTTGTATTCAGCTGATTCGTTAGCAGGCACAGTTATAGTAGCGGTCCAATTATATTTCTTTCCATTAGTACCAACTGGAGTCTTTGTAAGATTAATTCTGTCGCTGGCGACGGCCTCATAAGTTGAGCCGCCTGTTGCTTTTCTAGTGACAGCAAGCGTAAATCCGTCCGGAGATACGCTGTAAGAGTCTTCTACAGTTCCGCCTACCGTGAAGTTGCCTTTCTTCCATACGGACTCGCCCGTACCAAGTTCAGTTTCTTCTATTATAGGTATGTCCTTGTCTATTGTCCAAGATGCCGTAACCGGTTCGCTAACGTTTCCGGCGCGGTCTGTTGCCGTTGCACTTACAGAAATAGTACCTTCGTCCCAGTCACCGAGCGGCAAGCGGTATGACCATTCTCTACCGCTGGCTGTCACCGTTTCTGTATCCGCTGTTCCATTCTTTGTACCTGTAAGCAAGAGCGTTACAGTTTCAATACCTGTACCTTTAGTTGGTTCATTGATACTGCCGCGAATATCTACCGCGCTGCCTGTTATGTAACCGGCTGCCGGTGAAGAAATAGACTGCATAACCGGTGCTGACGCGTCGATTATGAAGCTTAATGTCTTTTCTTCTGACTTTTGCAAGTTTCTGTCGTAAACGGCGACAGAGATAGCCCACGAACCGTCGTTTGCGCCGTAGGTTTCTGTACCTGACGGGGCAATTGCACTGAACGTAGGAATGCTCAGGTCACTGACAGAAAGTGTTGTTTTGGTTACGCTGTCCGGAACTTCATATACGTACCATTTGCCGTCCGTTCTGCCTGTACCATTCTGGGCAACACCGTCTTTCTTAGCGATAACTTCAAGTTTCTTTATTGCAACACCATCATCTGCGACTGTTCCGCTTGTTTTAAGCAGATTGAAAGCTGGATCGCCGTTCTTTATATACGTATCAGGCGTGTTAAATACATTTTCGTAAAGTGTTGGTGCACCAAGGTCAACCGTAATGTTGCTGTATGTCTTAGAGCTTCTGTTACCAGACTCATCGTAAGCGACGAATGTAAGTGCTTTACCAACGCCTTCTGATCCGAAGTCTACAGTTACTGTTTCACCTGTAATCTGTGTCCATCCCGTTTCGCCTGGGGTTTCTGGATCATTTCCTGTATCCGCACCAAGCCGCCAGTAAAGCTTCTCTTCATCTATACCACTTAACTGGTCGTTGAAAGTTACACCTATTTCATTCTGCAGACTCTGGTATGTCTGACCGCTTTCTTTAAGAAGACCGTTAATATTAGGACCTGCCGTATCCATAATAATGGTGCGTTCTTTTGTACCACTGTTGTCAGCTATATCTTTATAGTAGAATTTAAATGTGTAGCGACCGTCGCCTGTATCTTTTTCGAGCTTCCACTGCCACTTGTAATCAGGGTTTGATCCTGTATTATTCCATGTGAAACCGTTTGCCGTCGAACCATTTATTGACCAAATATCAACAGTACCGTTCTTTGTATAAGAAAGTTTAGCTTCCTTCAACTTGCTGGTATTAACACCATCGGAAAGCTTTCCTTTAACCCATACATCATCATTGACAGTAAGATCAGCTGATTGCTCAACATCTTCATCACCAAACCAAACCTCTGGCTCATGATAGTCTGTAACGAAATGTATTACCGACTCCTGTGTCGTAACACCAGCGTTTGTTACATTATATGTATAGATTGTTTCATTATCTGAATTATCTACTGCTTTAATTTCAATAGTATTATCACCTTCTGGCAAACCAGCTGGGCGCTTATTAGGGTCTACGTTATCAGGATCTTCTTCCAAACCAGGTGTCACGCTAGAAAGACTAATTACTGAACGAGTTGATCCATTTGTTATAGGTGATACATTTGGTATTGCATGATATTCCGCGCCATTTACACTGTATTCAATTCTCTTAATACCAGCAGGAGTATCTGATGCTCTTACAGTAATTTCAAGAGGATTATCCCTACCATTTTCCGTTACATCACCGTTAGAAAGTGATACTTCTTCAATGACAGGACCGTTCTGGTCGCGTGTAAAGCTTGTTGTATAAGTTCTTGTCTTGTTTGCTGTATCTCTTGCTTCAAATGTAACGTCATAAATACCGTCTGCAATAGTACTAGCAGGAGTCCATGACCATGCATGTGATGAGTTGACAGGAATAGTTTCCGTCACCGCTTGACTATTAGAAACCGAAGAGTTTCTGTAAGTAACAGAAAGGCTGTCGAAATGCGTGTCACTTGCTGTTCCGGTCATAGCCTGAACGTCTCTAGAACTCCAACCACCGTTAGAAACTTCGAGTTCCGGTGGATTATGATCTATAACTATTGTTGTAGAATCTGACGCAGTATTTCCCGCCATATCTTTAACTTGAATTTCAAAAGTATGCTCTTCTTCCGTTGCGTAAGTTGTATCAATTTCGTATACCCAGTTGTATTTTACAGCCGGTGTCTGCCATGCTGACTGGAGCGGAGTAAGGCGATATTTGACGGATGAAAGTCCGTTCGTATCGTTTGCGCTACCGCTTATTGTTACTTTATTACCGTTCGTATCCTGTGAGATAGCAACAATGTTCAAATCTGGATCTGTGCGGTCTATTGTTATAGTTCTTGATTCAACAGCTCTAAGACCAGATATTGCAGCTGTGAAAGTGAACGAGTAAGTTCCGTCTTCCAAATTTAATGGACCAATAGGAAGGCTCCATTGACCAGATGTAACAAAATCATTTGCTCGGTTTGCATCATCTTCCGCTACAGTCTGACCATCTTTAGAGATTTTGTAAGTAACACGGCATCCTTGACCACTACTTGTGAACGATGTACCTGTAATTGCGTAAGAATTTGTATTAATCGTTGTCTGCAAATTCTGACTGAGTTCGGATGATGTTATTGTGATCGTAGGTGTACCTGGGTTTATATCAAAACTGGTGTGTGAAGAGAATTTAGTTCCAATAGAGTTTTGTATTTCTATGTAAATCCAGCATTTTTCAGCCTTCAAACAAAGCGGATGACTTTCTGGCAGACCTGTGCTTATAGTGAAGTTTCGGCCAGTACCGGTATTTGAAAGTGTAAACATGCTTCTTCCGGTGCCAGGATATGTCGTTGGCCACTGATTGTCTGACGAAGGTGCTTCTTCATTATAATAATAATACGCGCCCAAACTTCCATTACGAAATACGTCATAATAATATTCGCCAGAAACTAAATCGTGTAATACCCTAGTATTTTCATTATATTCTACGCTAGAAGCGTTATTTATTTTAATCTCTCTTTTAATCTTTATAAGTTCATTTCCGTTAACTACGAATGGATCCGCACCGTTAGTACCAAGTCCTGGGAAAATATAGCATTTGAAAGTCTCGTTCTTAAAAGGAGAGTCTACTCCGGCAGGAGGTGTAATAACACCGACGATTGAAGCATCTTTTGCTATTGAAGAACCGTCCTCAATATTCTTCCAGTCAATACCAGCTACATCCTGGCTTGAATAACTGAAATTAGGCGCGATGCTCACGGAAGAAGGAGAGCTCATGCTCGCAACGCGGATTTTTATTGAGTTGAACCAGTCTCTGTTAAGCTGCTGACCGGAAACAGTGTTCGTATCGCCTTTGTCAAAACTTGCCCACTCGCTTATGTCGAGTTTGCGTCCTGTAAACTGCGTGTAGACATCCGGCTTGTGGAAGAAGTATTCGCTCGTATTGTTAACGGCATCTGTTGCAACTACGTAGTAGTAATAGGTACCGTTATCTGCAAGAAGCTGGTTACCGGCAGCCAAACCAAGTTCTGTATCGCCGTCGAACGTAGCTTTCCAAGTACTGTTGTTCGTAACGTTAGCATCCTTGCGGATTTTTTCATTACCGTTTGTATCGCAAATAACAACTGTAAGCTTTGTTACTTCGGACTGGTCGTAAAGCTTTCCTTCAAACTCAACGTCATAGTTCATCTGGGAGTTTTTAACATCAGGCGTATCTACCATGATAACAGGTGCTGTGTTATCAACGTAGAATGTCGTCGTTCTGTATGATTCTTTTCCAGAGTTATCGGTAGCCGTTACGGTAAGCTCGTAGTTACCATCTTTTACACCTTCGCCGCTGAGCGTGTTAACGGAAAGACTCCATTTTTCGTTAGCCGCGTCGATTGTCGCATCGTATTCATACTCGTTCGTGTTGGAAGAACTTATTCCCTTGAACTTGACTTTAACACTAGTTACAGTCGTGTCGTCGGATACAGTTCCGCCAAGGCTGAGCGTGCCTTTCAGGATGGCACTCGCAGTCGGGCTGGAGACAGTGAGGTTAGGCGCAGAAGTATCGACGCTCGGACCTAAACCAACTTCGCAGGTCGCAAGCATAATTGAAAGCAGAAAAAATCCAAATCCTTTAAGTAAGTTCTGCATCTGTGTCTTCTTCATATAGCACCTCCCTTTTGAGCCTTTCGCAACGCAAAAAAAGCTTTTCCAAGGTTTTTCTAAGTGTCGGCTCTAAAAACTAGAGTTTTTAGAGATTTTACAACTGCGTTCAAAAAACGCCATTTGGGGCACAATAGCCCCTTTCCCCTCCACCAAATCACTTTTATTATCGTCTATACTTTAAAAGATTTGCACTATTTTTTGTCGCTGACTGACAAAGATGAAGTAACGCACTATACGCACGTTCTGCCTTAAATATATATCCTGCAAGGTCAAAAGTCAAATTTAAACCCGTGAAAAGATACGAATTTCAAGGAAAAATATATGTTTTGTTTTGATTTTATTAGATATTTTAGAGAATTCGCAAAATATAAGAAGAGAATCGCAAAAAATGAGTAAAGCGTTCTTTACAAAAAAATTGCAGATTTGTCGCGCTTTCTTGCAAAAATCAGCGTGAAAAAATACAATGCGGATTATGGAAAACGCTCAAATTGTTTTAGACGGCATTATCAGCTGGATTCAGGATTTTTTTAAGATGACAGGCGGAAAACGCGCCGTCGTCGGAATAAGCGGCGGCAAGGATTCTTCCGTCGTAGCAGCGATGTGCGTAAAGGCACTTGGCAAAGAAAACGTAACCGGCGTTCTTATGCCAAACGGAACTCAAAGCGATATTGATGACAGTAAACGTCTTTGCGCGCATATTGGGATTGAGCCATACACGATTAACATTAAGGCAGCTTATGATGGCATCATCTCCGCATTGCCGTCCGACTTGCAGATAACGCCGCAGCTCAAAACAAACACTCCATCACGGCTTCGCATGGTGTCTTTGTACGCCGTGGCAGCGTGTCTTGACGGCGCGCGCGTCGCGAACACAGGCAACTATGATGAAGGTTTTGTAGGCTATACAACGATTTATGGCGATCTAGCCGGAGACTTCGCGCCGCTACGCTGCCTGCATGTTTCGGAAGTGGTTGCTCTTGGAGACTTGCTCGGCTTGCCGTACGACCTGACGCACAAAGCGCCGTCGGACGGTATGTGCGGTAAAACGGATGAAGACAATTTGGGTTTCACTTACCACGATGTAGAAGTTTTCTCGCAGACTGGTGACGCGCCGAACGCCGCGCAAATACTCGCAAAGCATAACGCGAACAAGTTCAAGGGCACGCTCATAAACCCGCCCTCCCCATACGAGCGGATAGCCGCCTACTTGCCGCACCGTAGCTGAATTGTAATTTGCAAGACAAAAAATCTGATTGACTTTTTAATGATTTGTAGTATATTGAGTGATGAAAGAGTTGCCCGTGATAAGCGCGAGGGGTCTTGTAGACGAAGGGACTGCGCCCTTTCCTGCTCTTTTTCTTAATGCTGCCGTTGGAATATTCCTTGTGCAGCATTTTTTATTTTGTCCAGAGTAAAATCTTGCCATTCAAATAATCTTTTCTTGAAATGAATGCACTTTCAACACTCCAGTAAACATCATAATCTTTAATATTCTGTTTCAATGATAAAAAAGCGATGTTAGCAGTATTCGTCATTCTCACAATGAAAATGTTGTTGTTTTTTCCCTGGTAAATTGCATCATAATCTTTTGCAACAAATTCAATATAATCCCGAGCATTATTAAATCCATTTTTTCTTAACTGCTTCATTCTGTCTGAACGCTCAATATGCGATTCACCATAACCTCGTCCATCTTTTTGGAAACCAATTTCAAGTCGGATTTTTCCACTTTCCCTTTTTATTTTTTCCGCGATTTCGCTTGTAATTTCCCCAAAATCACGCTTTCCATCCGCCGTAAGGACATATTCGCCATCATGCTGTACAGGTACGCACATTATCTGTTCCTTTTTGCAAATTCCTCCCCTAATATATTATTGCTTTTTCTGTGCGACTTTTACGATGTTTATTTAAGCAATGCACGGATTTTCTCCATTAGCGCGTCGTAATTCTCTTTTTTGTGCGGAAATGTGCAGTCTATACACGATTTTCTGCCTTTTTCCGTATAGTGGAAGTTGCCGCCGCATTTCTCGCCGGAGAAATAAAGCGGACAGAAACAGAAAAGGCAGTTGAAGTTTTCTGGATCGTCTGTTTTGTGGCACGGGAACATCTCGCACACGCGGTTTTGGAAAAACTTGTAGTTTTTAGTAGTGCTTTTTGAAGCGGAATCGCGACCGGCGGGTTCGCGCACGTGAACTGGAGTTTCGGCGCAACCTGCGCAACCACTAGCGGCAGCGGCAGCTATCGTCGGATTTTCGGCATGGTTGGCGCAATTTGCAGTGTCCCCGCGCGATTCAGCGCAAGATGCGTCTGTGCTTGTCGCAGTTTCAGCCGCGCACGCCTTTCGTGCCAACCTGTACGCGCGGCACCGTTCCACAAAACGCTCCGCAAAATGCGGGTTCGACGCGTAATATAGGTGCGGAAAGCCCCACCAATGATTCACGCCAGTATGACAACACTTCCAGCTGCGCCCAGTAACGGGCTTTTCCGCCGTGAAGCTTTCCCCACATGATGTACTGTCAAAATAATGGAACTCGTGCGCTTTAAGCTGTGCGCCGAAAAACGCGCCAGTATCTTCTGTGACGGTACAGTACCCGAACCGCACCGATTTTCCGCTGTACGTGCAGTCGTCCTTTATTACGCCTGCCATGCTGTGAAAAACGCCGTCCGCAGACTGAATCCGCTCGTGAAGGTACATGAAGCCCCCGCACTCGGCAAGAGACGGAAGCCCCCCGATGATGGCGGACTTAATCGCGTTCCGCATAGAAGCGTTCTGCTCCAGTTTTTCCGCGTAAAGCTCAGGATAACCGCCACCAAGAAGAAGTCCGTCGATGTCGGGGGGAAGAACTTCGTCCGCGACCGGAGAAAACGGAACGAGTTCCGCGCCAAAACGCTGTAAAAGCTTAAGGTTGTCGTCGTAGTAAAAACAAAACGCGCCGTCCTGCGCAACAGCGATACGAACCGGCGCGAAAGACGAGAGCGAAGCAGAGGCTGCCGAACCCACCGCCACGCCAGAGCCCGGCATACCCGCCCCTGGTAACTCTGGTGCGCTCGCACCAACCCCAGCGGTGCCCGAGCCTGCCCCCGGCGCACTATCCGCTATCTCGATTATCTTATCAACATCAACACTTTCGCTAAGAACGGCGGCAGCCTTCTCTACCGATTGCTGAATATCATTTATCTCATCCGGAAGCGTAAGCCCCAAATATCGGCTTTCCACATTCAGCTCCCGCATTGTCGGCACAAATCCGAGTACGGTTACATCACATTCAGCTTCAATATCGGGTTTTAGCGAACCATAAAGATTTTCCGTCATGTTGTTCAGGATAACGCCCTTTATCAGGTGCTTTTTATCCATCGCGACAAATCCTTTTATCTGCGCAATAACAGACCGCCCCGCCCCACGCGCATTCACGACAAGAATCACAGGCGACTCCAAAACAGACGCAAGATGATACGTCGAGGCTGTTTCCGTGAATCCTGCGATACCGTCGTAAAGCCCCATCACGCCTTCTATCACCGAAATATCGCTTTCGTTGCCGTCGCAGAACAGCTGGCGAGTTGTATCTTCATCAGTAAAAAAAAGATCGAGATTCTTAGACGGAACGCCAGGTATTTTTTTGTGAAAAAGAGGATCGATATAATCAGGCCCGCACTTGAACGCAGCAACTTTTTTACCGCGCCCAGAAAGAGCTTTCATAAGCGCAATGCTGACAAGCGTTTTACCGCTCCCGCTTCCTGGCGCAGCAATTACAATTCGGGGCAGGCGCATATCAAACTTCTCCCGGAAACGTGTCCGAAAACGTAAACGAACAGATAAAAACAGGATTTCCGGCTTTCAAAAGGCTGTGGCTGCCTGCTTTTTCAGCGCGGCTAACAGAAAGCTGGATTATCTCATCATCCGTGACAGGAAACTTTTTTAGCGCGGACTGTATTTCGGCAAGCGTCTCCAAGCTGACAGCCGTAACTACGACGCGCATTCGCGGATTTTTCGCACGAAGCGATTCTAAAATCGGGATAAGGCGGCCTTTGCTGCCCCCGATAAACGCATGAGTCGGAGACGGGAGCTCGTCAAAGCCTTCCGGTGCAAGAGCCTTTACGACATGCACGTTATTACAGCCGATTTTTTGCGCATTCTGGCGGATAAGTTCCGTGCCTTCGTCCGTCACTTCGATCGCATAAACAGATATGTCAGGGGAAAGGCGTGCAATCTCGACAGCTACAGAACCCGTGCCGCTTCCGATATCGTACACGACGGAGTTTTTTTCAAGATGAAGCTTGCAGACAGACACAAAACGCACTTCTTCTTTCGTCATGGGAAGCGAGCCACGGATAAAATCAGAGTCGGAAATGTTAGGCGTTATGACAGATTTTTTCATTTTACCCCCATCTGCACAGGAACAAGAAAGCCGGAGCAAAGACCGCTGCCAGCAGCATCTGCACATTCTTCCGGCTTAAGCGACAGTATTTTTTCATCGGGATAAGAAAGCTGATACCCCGCATAAACAGTATACTCCGGCATTGTTGAGTTTTGCCCGAGTGATTTCCTTAGCGACACGAGCACGTCCCCAATCCGGCGGATATCTGCCGCCCCCGATGTAAGAAAAAACACAGCCCGCCCAGATTTTACGTAGCTTTCCAAAGCAGGAAGCCATTCAGATTCCGGAACGCCGTGCATACTGATTATAGCAGCATTTTGCCAACTAAGTCCAAGCTTCGCTGCTAAATATTGAATTGATGAGATGCCGGGAAGCACCTGTACATCGGTGTTTGGTAATGATGAGAGCGCGGCTTTCAGTTTTTCCGCGCCACTGTAAAAGCCCGGATCACCCGAAAACAGCACGACAGCACGGATTGTTCCTGTTTTGCCGTGCGGCGGATTTTCGAGCATTTCTTTAAGAACGGGAAGAATGTCGGAGGCGAGGTAATACGGATATGTCGCGCAATTTGAGCCCGCGTTGTTTGCGACCGCGCCAGTTGCACTCACGTCCGCGCCGGTTGCGTCTGCCCTTGTTAAGCCCGCGCTCGCCAGCATACGCGGTGCGCCGAACACACAATCTGCTTTTGAAATACTGTCTCGGACAGCCTGCGTCATCGTTTCCGGGCTGCCCATCCCGATTCCCGCAAGCGTTACAAGCAAACGAGATTTTGCGCATATATGCAAAGGAAGCTGCGTTTCCATCGCGCGGCACAGCTCATCAATCGTTGAAACAGATATAACTGCATCAGCCGTTAAACTTTCGTCCGCCACCGGCTTTTGCGCAGCACTCCCCTGCCCCATAACGTCTTGCGGACGGCATATCACAAAGCACTTAATGCCCGCGTTTTTTGCCGCGATTATCTTTTCGTCCGCGCCACCAGTTTTTCCGCTTTCTTTCGTAACAAGAACAGAAATGCCATATTCTTTGATAACGGCGCGGTTCATCTGCTCTGAGAAAGGCCCCTGCATCGCAATTATCTGCTTGCCTTCAAGCCCCGCGTCATAGCACAGACGAACGCTTTCCAAGCCGGGAAGCACGCGCACAACAAGCTTTTTTCTAAGTGCGTCGCTCCGGCAAAAATCGCCAAGTTCCTTGCTGCCGGTCGTAAGCAGAATCTTCCCTTCTGTCCGCTCAAAAGCCTTTTCCAAAGCATCTGCGCACGTAGCCACATCATCAAAATAAACAACGCTACCGTCATCATCAAGCTTTATATCAAGTTTTGTATTGCGCTCAAACCGTATAAGTGGGATTTTCGCCCCATCAGAGCAAACGCCCTGCCATATATTCGCGGAAACTTCAACTGCAAACGGATGAGTTGCGTCTATCACGGCACAATATTCTCCGCTCCCTACAAGCTTCGCGATATCACCGGCATCAAGTCTGCCCTGCTTTACATGGACGCACGGCATTTCTTCCATGACCATTTCGCCATATTCCGTCGCAACGCAAACATCACACTCTACTTTGTTTTCTGATAACAGCTCGGCAACGGCGCGTCCTTCCGTCGTTCCGCCAAACACAAGGATTTTTTTCATATCTCGTACCCGCGCTTTGTAACAAGGCGTTTCCCGTTTACCGAATTTGCACACACTTGCGTCTGCGAGTTTCCGATGAAAACGGTCGTAAACATGTTAACGTCTGCGTCCATAAGCTCACCAAGCGTGCAGATTACAGTTTTTTCATCATCCCGCCCGATATTCTGCGCATAGCCGCATGGTGTTTGGGCGTTCGCGCCGGCAGATATCATCACCTCGCAGGCGCGCCTAAGATAATCGGGGCTTTTATGGCTCGCCGGGTTATAAAGCGCGACGGCAACATCGCCAGCCACCGCCGCCTCAAGCCGCTATCCTAT